>Ga0126381_100000011_pt1 | contig 272036 bp, 263 predicted proteins | sample PanSoiMetPlot_28_FD_96465 | JGI IMG/M metagenome (GOLD analysis project Ga0126381, IMG submission 96465) | Tropical forest soil microbial communities from Panama - MetaG Plot_28 | ecosystem: Environmental > Terrestrial > Soil > Tropical forest > Bulk soil | place: Panama | collected 2016-02-17
ACCGCTCAGCTTCACCGATTGTCCGATCACATCCTTTACGCCGCCAAACCTCCGCTGCCAGGTTCCGTAGCTCAGCATGATCGAATTCGGCGCGCCCGGAACCTCCTCGCTGGGATCAAAATCGCGGCCCAGCACAGGCGCCACACCCAGCGTGCGAAAGAACCCGGCACTGACCCGTTCCCCCCGCACCGGCTCGGCTCCTGTGGGCGCACTCAACAAAAAGTTCCCGCCCGTAAAGGCATCAAGGGAGCTGAAGACCGTGTTCTGTCTCTTCCAGTCTTCATAGTCGAGGTACGATATGTTCACAAGAGAGGCGACCCGTTCGCTTTCCGTCACTCGGACTAGCCGTTGGGGATCTGCGTAAGGAAGTGGCTTGATGAGAGCCACGTCGACAAACGCGAAGATCGCCACGCTCGCGCCGACGCCCAGAGCCAGCACCAGAATCGCCGTGGCGCCGAAACCAGGATTTTTGATCAGCTGGCGAATCGCGAAGCTCACATCGCGGAGCAAATGGTCGAGCCACACCACCCGATTCTTCAAATAAAACCGTTCCTGCGCCACACGCACGTTGCCGAATTCGATCCTCGCTTGGCGCCGCGCGTCCTCGCCGGTCAAGCCTTCACGCTTCAATTCATCCGCCTCAAGCTCAAGATGCGCCGTGATCTCCTCTGCAAAATCGTCCCTGCTCCGCTTGCGCCCGAACATGTCTATACCTCCTCGCTACGGGGTCGCGCGTTCCTTAGAATCAATTTCATCGCTCTCGTCAGCCGTTGCCATTCGCTCGTTTTCTCCACCAACTGCTCACGGCCTTTGGCCGTTAGCGAATAGAACCGCGCCTTGCGGTTGTTCTCGCTCACGCCCCATCTTGCAGTGATCCACTTCTTGTCTTCGAGCCTCTGCAGGGCCAGGTACAGCGAACCATGATCCACAAAAAAGACATCTTCTGATTGGCGTTGTATCAGCCGCGCCACGCCTTGGCCATGACACGGCCCCAGGACAAGGGTCTTCAGAATCAGCAGGTCCAGCGTGCCCTGCAACAAGGCAATACGGTCCTCGGCATTCTTTTGGGTTGGCATCCGACCTAAGCATCGCACCCGCTTGGGTCGGATGTCAACCCGGAGGCAGGAGTCGCAGATTTCACGCCGGACGGGGCTCGGTCACATTGCCACGCACACCTTCCGGCACTCGTACCGCATGTGGATCGATGCAATTGGGACGCCGGTTGGGCAGCAAAAACTCATGCGCCACTCTGACATCCGCACAACTATGAACATCTACGGGGATGCGGCATCGGAGGATCTGCGCGCCGTGCACGGCAAGATCGTTCAGCTCGCGTTGACACGGAACGGCACGGAAAACGGCACGGAAGAGTCGTAACCTACTAAAAGAATTGGCTCCTCAGGTAGGACTCGAACCTACAACCCTCCGGTTAACAGCCGGATGCTCTGCCATTGAGCTACTGAGGAGTGGATAAAAAGCCGTCTGTGGGACACAAAAACGGCTCGTTGAATTGTCATCTTCAAAATAGCATCAATTTGCTGAGTTAGCAATTGGTCGTTCGCTCCGAACTTCTGTCCAGCCCTGTGTTTTCAGCAGCCTGGCGGTGGCATCGATCGTGAAAAAAGGAATTTCTTGCCCGGAGCGCGATGAGAATCAGTCTGGATGCGGATCGCGGAGCAGTTTCACGCGGATCACGGAGGAGTTTCACCGCCTCTGGGCCGAACCCTCACAATTCCTGTCCCAGTAAACCAATTCATCCAAAAAACAAAGGAGCCGCAAAGCGCGGCTCCTTTTCCCTTTACCCAACATGACAATACCTGTAACCCAAAATCTGACGAATGAATAACTAGCTGATGTTCAGCGGCTGCATCAGCCGGAAGCCGAGCCTGCGTTCGGCCACAAAGCCCACTTCTTTTTTGCCCGTCGCATAGGCAGCGGTGGCGCCTCCAGTTGCGCCGATCGCGGAACCAACGACAGCTCCTTTGCCGCCTCCGACCAACGCTCCAACTAACGCACCTCCACCTGCGCCGCCGCCGATGAAAGCCAGATTACGTTTCTTATAACTGCCGCCGCTGACGAAGACGCTATTCGTCTGGAGCGGCACAGCCTTCCCATTCAAAGTGAGGGTTGAAAGCGTGATACGCAAATATCCTGCGTTGTGCAGATGCCCGGACTCGCGGACCGCCACAACCTTGCCGATTATCGGTGTGCCCTCAGGCGCCAATGTTTGTCCATCAACAACCAACGGCTCATCCAGCACCGCGGCAAAATTCTGCCCTGACTGAGCGGTCGCGCTGGAGAGAGATTGTTGCAATCGAACATAAATTGCCGTATCGGCCGGAACGACCAACGGTTTTCCTTCCGTGAAGGGAAGTTGTTGTGGACCGGCTGTTTCGGCAGCAGGAGGAGTATTCGGAGACTTTGCCCCAATACTGCAGCTCGTGGCTAACCCTGCCAGGACCAACAAGGTCACCAGCAGGATGTCTCTGGAACCATACGCTTTCATTACCGAACCCCAGCAGTGTGGGGGGCACCGCCAGTGAATGTGAAATGCAATGCAATTGCCAACAAAAGATGCTTGTTTTCTTTTGGTTAGAGAGATGTCGATCGGCGTGACTGTGTAGTTTTTACCGCATCCCGAGTAGCTGTTTCTTTACCGGGTGCCCGTACCTGCCGCGTTTTCAGCTGTAACGGTAGCCTCAGGCTGGAGCACAACACCGTCGAATGGCGTGGTTGCCAACAAACGTCCGCGAGTCAGTTGCAGGTTGCGCAGAGACCATCCCGTGCTGATTGAAGCCCAGGTCCGGCCATTGTCGGTGGATTCAAATATGTTGGTGGAAGCTCCGCTCACCACCAGCATGCGGTGATTTTCAGCGTCAAATTGAATGCTGAGGATGTTCGCGAGTCGCAGCGTGGTGATTTTCTTCCAGGAGTCCCCTGCATCTGTGCTGCGAAACACGCCCGCGCGCGAAGCGAGCCATACGTCACCCAGGGCATCCACGGCCACCGAGTTGATTACAAACTCGGGATCCAGAGGACGTGTGGCCGGCAACCAGCTTTCGCCGCCATTCACAGAGACGGCCACGGCATTGCGATTGGTGATCGCCATCATCTTGCCGGCAACACTGATGCTGGTGGGTCCGGGAACTCCGGGCAGGTCTTCCTTTGACCAGGTGTCACCAAAATCTGTGCTCACAAAGAGTCCTGTGGCTGTGGCCGCGAACCATCGCTTGTCGGTGACGTCGAGGGCCGTAATCCGGGTGTTCAGTTCGCTGGCCGGCGTCGGATGTATGGGGCGTTTGGGTGCAGGCGCCGAATCTGAAGCGGCTGTGACCGGAGTGCGTGCGATCCACGCAGAAGCTCCTGGCTTAAGCTGAAAAATCCCACGGTCTGTGCCGGCGACGATCGAATTGTCGCTGGCCTGGCGGAGCAGGAAAACGTCGCGGCCATCCAGCCCGTCACTGATCTGCTTCCAGGTCTGGCCGGCATCGCGCGAGACAAAAACCCCGCCAAACTCTTTGTCGCTGAGGAGGCCGGCATAGATTAAGGAGTTGTCACTGCGGTCCACCAGCAGGGCCGCTGTCTGGCGATGCGTAAACCCGCGATTCGATGCGGTGAAGGTAACGCCGCCGTCGTCACTGACGAGCACGCCGCTGCGATCGGTAGCCAGCAGAACGTGCGACGACTGTCGTGGATCAACCAGCACGTCATTAATCACGATGTTCGAACCGGTCATGTGCTTCCACGTCGCGCCTGCGTCGCTGGTCTTCCACAGGCCTTCCGTTGTGCCGGCATAGACAACGTTGTGATCAGCGGGGTCCATCCGCAGCATGCGGGTGCGCCGCGCGGAGTACGGAATGCCCTGGATCTTGCGAAACAACTCGCCTGCAGATTCGCTGCGATATATCCCGGAGCATGCGCTGATGAACATGTTGGCTGGCTGAGCCTGATCGATGACGATGGAAAAGACGTCAGAATCCTCAATGACGCCCTTCTTGATGTTGTGCCAGTTCTTGCCGCCGTCCTCAGTTTTCCAGGGCAGGTGCCACGTGCCCGCATAAATCACATCAGCGTTGGCCGGATCGACCGCGATTGATTCAATGTTTTTGATCTCCGCGTGGTTCTCCGGGGAAATGCGTTCCCAGTCCTGGCCGCCGTTGCGGCTGCGATAGATGCCGTCAAGCGAGCCAGCGACCAGCACCTTGGGATCGGCGGCCGCGATGCTCAGCGCACGCAAAGACTTGCCGTGCAGATCAGCCACGATCTCCCACGTCTTGCCTCCGTCTTTACTGCGGAAGAGATCGCCATCGCTGTTTGGCATCTGCGCGTTCCAGGCAGCGACAAACATGTTCTTCGGATCGCTGGGATCGATCACGATGTGGTCCAGCACCATCTCCGCCGGCTTGCCCAGCAAGGCGAAGCGTGACCAGCTCTTGCCGCTGTCAGTCGAGAGATAGAGCGTACCGGCGCTGGTACCAAGAAAAATACGATCCGGATTGTTCGGATCGAACACGAGACTTCGAACCGTGCCTCCATCCGGCCCTACTGGCTGCCACGGCCGTTGCGCCGCAAGGCAGGCGGGCAGCATGGCCAAGACAATCAACGCGGTGGTGGCTCGCAAAACGCGCATGGTCTCAAAAAGCTATCGTCCCAGGGGATGTCATGAGATTGCCATGCTCGTTTTATATCAACAAGTTACTGAAGGGCTACTGGTTCGCGCGAGGATCCGATTTTTTGAACGAGCCGGCACATGTTCCCCTGCCGCGATGGGGTGGCCCTGCTGAAATCATCGCATCGCAAAGCAACGCCGCAACCTTTTTTCTAGCCGGGCTTTGTTTATCGTTATTTCGCGGCAGCCGGAGCGACCACCTGCACCACCAGCTGTGTTCCCCCGTCGAGTTTTACGTTGTGGCTGGGAGAGATGAGCAGTGTTCCTTGCGCTCCTTTTATCGTTGCCTCATGCAAACTCACGCCATCGATGCCAAAAGCTCCACGGCTTGCTGGAGTCAGTGCTCCGTTCGCCGCGACACCTGTATTTCTGGCGGGACCGGCAGCGCCGACCGGCGTCACGGCGCTTCCAACGGCTGGAGCAGAGGACGCGCTTGGGCCGCCCATCGAATGTCCGGCGCCAAACGGCGCTCCGCCCATCGCCGGAGCTGAACTCAGACTGCCTGGATCACCCGCAACTTCTGACCCGCCCTCCAACGGTGCAGCAACCGCTTCCACTACTCCATTGAATGCGATTTCCTCGCCGCCCTTTGGTAAGGCCTTGTCAAATACGAATCCCAATCTTGATTCCGCTTCCTTGGTTTTGGCTTGGGAGTCGGTGACATGCCCTATCAGTTTCGCTCCCCGGCGCAGCAACACTTTGCCGTTCGCCTTCACATCCTGCGTCAGCTTGGCTTCGACGGGATCGCCCGATTTGGCTTTCTTCGCGTCAAGCCCCTTGGAGAGCTCTGCCTGGAGAGTGATCCCGGTGCCGAACCCGCCTGCCGGTTCGGCCGTAGTTTGCGCGGTTGGGCCTGTGCCGGCAATTGCCCGTCCCCTGGCTGACCCCATGGCGCTGAATGAGAGCACGCCTGCTGCAAGAACAGCTATCCAATATTTCCGGGATGTCATGGTCTGGATTACTCCTCAATTACTTTGAAGACTTGCCACTTGCCGAATCGGACTACTTGGGCTTAGACGCGACGCCTTCCAGGACGCCTACGCCCGCAGTTTACATCGCGATTATATTTAGAAAGCTGGAAACACCAAGGTCTTTTTACATACTCATCTGACTGGCGACTCGAGTCTCCTGACAGGCGTGAACTCCTGGGACAGAGCGGTATCAAAGATCTTGGGACAGGCCTGCCTTGTGGAAGAAGCGGAAAACGCACTCAAGGGCCGAAGCGGCCTTCTGTTGAAAGGGACGGATGCAGACCAGGAAGCTTCACAGTGAAAGCGCAGCTGGAGCTGGTCTCCAGCTGCGCGAAAGTCAATTGCATTCTACTGTGCGGTAGCAGAGCCGGTCACCTGCAATACCATCTGCGTTCCGCTATCGAGTTTCACGTTTCGGTTGGCAGAGCTGATCACTGAGCCTTGCGCGCTGCCCGCAGCTGCCGTATTCAACGCCAGACCTTGCAAGCCTACTACGCCGCGGCTGGTGCTGTTCAGCGCGCCATTAGCAGCAGCGCCGACGGTATTGTTTACCGATCCCGTAACTGCTCCCGTGGTCGAATTCGTGACCGATCCTGCAGCATTGCCGGCTCCGCCAACGGCGCCGCCTGCCGCCGAATTTACAGCGCCGGTTGCGCCACCGACCAAGCCGCCACCGCTGCGGCCGCCGCCCATCGCGGGCCCGCCGCCCATGCCCGGGCCAAGGCCGCTGCTTTCATCGCCGGCAACAGAGGCCGCTGCTTGCACCGGCGGCGCCAATGCCTGTATGACGCCATTGAACGCAACCTCTTGTCCGCCTTTTGGCAGCGCCTTGTCAAACACAACTCCGAGCTTCGATTCAGCATTCTCCTTGCTCTTGGCCTGAGCTTCCGTCACGTGGCCCATCAGCTTTGAACCTTTGTGCAGCACTACCTTGCCGTTCGACTTTACGTCCTGCGTCAGCTTGGCTTCCACTGGATCGCCTGATTTCGCTTTCTTGGCGTCCAGTGATTTTGTCAGCTCCGCGTTTAGGGTTGTACCGCTGCTCAAAGCCGCTGATTCAGCGCCGGCAGCCGAAGGTGTACCGCTGCCGCTTGCCGCGGCCGACGAACTGGATCGCTTGTTCTGCTTGTTGCCTGTGTGTTCCTGAGAGGCCTTCGCATTCGCCGAACCGTCGACGTTCGCGGAGGCGCCCGGGGTCTGTGCGTTCTGGCTTGCACCGGCGCTGACGCCCGCCTGCCCAGGCGTGACTGATGCGTTGCCAGAAGCTGAACCACTGGCTGTGGTCTGAGCAATCGCTCCCATCGTGAGCATGCCGGCCGTTACTGCGGCAATCCAATACTTCTTCCTGAATGTCATCGCTTCCGTTTCACTCCTTCTTTGTTGGTTTTGGAACTGGGGGACCGTGCGAAGTGCAATCGCTTTGAGAACTTGAGATGCAGCTTCTTCGAAAAACGTCTACTCCGGCGTATAAACCGATTGTATTCATAGGGTTAAAGCCACATAGACTTTTTTACACACTTTCTCATCTAACTCGAGAGCTGGAATTCCAAAGTGGTGTAATCTCTTGAGTAAGAGGCAAACTTTTGAGCGCACAAGAAAAAGTCCTCATCGTAGAAGACGAAGAAAACGAACGCACGGGTTTGGCGGAACTGGTCTCTGCGTGGGGCTATAGAACTGAAACCGCCAAAGACGGTCTGGACGGCCTGGAGAAAGTGGCTACCTGGTCGCCGGGCATTGTCGTCACCGACTTCAGAATGCCCCGCATGGATGGCATGGAATTGCTGCAACGGATCGCTGAGCAGCCACAGCAAATCGCGGTGGTATTGCTGACAGCACAAGGCAGCATCGATGTGGCAGTGGATGCCATGAAGGCCGGCGCTTATGACTTCATCCAGAAGCCGGTCGATCCTTCGCGCCTCAAACAGATTCTGCAGAATGCGGCCCGCCAGCGCGGAACCACCCTGGAACTGGAAGCTACCAAGCGCAAACTTCGCGATACCGGACTCTTCGGCCAGATGGTGGGCGCTTCCAAGGAAATGCAGGAAATATTTCACCTGATTGAAATGGTGGCGCCGAGCACCGCGTCTGTCCTGATCACAGGTGAGAGCGGTACTGGCAAAGAGATGGTCGCCCGGACCATCCACGACATGAGCCCGCGCAAGAACAAGCCATTCGTTGCGATCAACTGCTCGGCGATTCCGGAAACTCTGATCGAAAGCGAGATCTTCGGGCACGAGAAGGGGGCTTTCACCGGCGCCATGGAGCGTCGTGCCGGCTGTTTTGAGCTGGCCGAAGAAGGCACGCTGCTCCTGGACGAAATCGGTGAAATGCCCGCGGCAACCCAGGCCAAGTTGCTCCGCGTGCTCGAAGACCACAAGCTGCGCCGCCTGGGCAGCAAGGTAGAAACACCGGTCGACGTGCGCGTGCTGGCCGCGACAAACAAAATCCCGGAAGAGGCTGTTGCTCGCGGCGAATTGCGCGGCGATCTCTACTACCGTCTCAACGTTTTCAATATTCATCTGCCGCCCTTGCGTGAGCACAAAGAAGATGTTCCGCAACTGGTCGCGGCGCTGCTGGCCGATATGAACGCCAAGCACGGCCGGGAAGTTGGCGGCGTCGCCGACCCGGTATTGCAGATGTTTCATAACCATCACTGGCCAGGGAACGTGCGCGAACTGCGCAATACCATGGAGCGCGCCGTGATTGTCTGCGATTCCCCGCTGGTGGAAGCGAGGCATCTGCCGCCTAATTTTGGCGTTACCGGATTGAAAGCCGCCGCTCATGACGGCGAAGGCATTCGTCTGGAAGTAGGTACTACCGTGGGTGAAGCGGAGAAGCTGTTGATCTTGAAGACTCTGGCTGCGAGCAATAACAATAAGACCCGCGCCGCAGAAATCCTGGGCATCAGCTTGAAGACGTTGCACAACAAACTCAAGGAATATGGCAACGCGACCGCCGTGGCCAACGATGCCACCGTGTAAGACCGCTCTTTGCATTTACAACCGGGATAGCTGAAAATTTAGGTGCGCGAAACATACCAGGCTCTATTGAAGAAGTGACGCATGGCAGGCTGGCGACTGAAAACCAAGCTGGTCCTCGCTATCACCACCATGGTGGTAGTGATCGTAGCCACCCTGGCCGGGCTCTATGTCTCTGAAATCATCCAGCAGCGCATCAAAGAAACGTACGACGTCGGCTACCTCGTCGCCAAGCAGATCTTTGCGGTAGCGCAGCCTTCTCTGGAAGTCGATCTCAGCAGCACCCGGATTGACCTGAGCAGCCCCAAGCAGGTGGACGACGCAGTGCAGTATGAGCTGCAGACGGATCTCGGCCTGAATTCCTTGCTCGACTCGGTTCTCGGACAATCGCCCGCAATTCAAGACGTCTCTATCTCCAGTGCCACGGGTCAGGCATTGCTGCACACGAATCCCGCTCTGGTGGGCCAGCCCGTACCGGAGCGAGAAGACTGGACGACGGTGGTGAGTGCCGGGATTCGCCAGCAACTGCGCGTGGTTTACGGACCGCCGGCGCTTTACGACGTTCGCCTTCCCCTGATTCGCGACGGTAGAGCTTTTGGAGAAATCCGCGTTGGCGTCTCCACACATTTTCTGCAGGACAGGCTGCAGCCGCAGATCCGGCGCGCGCTGATTCTTTCCGGTTCAGCCGTGCTGGCGTGTCTGGTACTGGCGGCCATTCTTTCCAGCATCGCTCTCAGCCCGCTGGCGGCCATCAATCGCAGGCTCGATCTCATTAGTTCCGGCAAGGCTGAACCGGCGGAGGCGCCTTCCACTCGCACCGACGAATACGGCACGGTCTCTACCAAGATTGAACGGCTCGGCCGGCAAATGCGTGACGTCAAGGAAGTGTTCTCTGCCCTGAAGGAGAACCTCGACCAGATGATGGCCAACCTTCAGGATGGAGTCATGCTCTTCACCAGCGATCTGGATGTTGTGCTGGTGAGCGCCTCCGCGGAGAGATTCATCGGCAAGCCGCGCGGAGAAATCCTGGGACGGCGGCCGCCGGAAATATTCTCCCGCGATTCCCGGCTGGGCCGCGCCATTTTGGATGCCTTTGCCTCGCGTACCCCGCTGGGCGCCGAAGAAATTGAGAATGAGCATGGCCGCCACATCCAGGTCGGGCTCGACTTTATTGAAGAACGCGGCCAACGCATTGGCGCGCTGCTGACCCTGCGTGACGCAGAGTCGGTCCATCGCATTGAAGATGAGATTGAGCTCTCGCGCCGCCTGTCCGCGATCGGGCGCCTTACCTCCGGCGTGGCCCACGAGGTAAAGAATCCGATCAACGCTATCGTGGTGCACCTGGAAGTGCTGCGGCAAAAAATGAAGGAGATCGACCCCGACACGCGCCGCCACGTGGACGTGATCGGCAGCGAAATTCAACGCCTCGATCGCGTCGTGCAGACCCTGGTGGATTTCACCCGGCCGGTAGAGCTGCGCCTGAGCGACCTGGACCTTCGGAAAGTGGTGGAAGACGTGGAGATGCTGGCTTCACCGGCCGCCGAGCGCAACAACATGACCATTGATCGTGAGTCCAGCCAGGAAGCGCTGCCGGTGCGTGTCGACGCGGACCTGGTCAAGCAGGCCATTCTGAATATCGTGCTCAATGGTTTGCAGGCCATGCCGCAGGGCGGCACGTTGCGGATCAGCTCCCGTCGCGAAGGCGATGCCGCACTGCTTACGATCCGCGATCAGGGCGCCGGGATTCCGGAAAATATCCGCGACAAGGTTTTTAATTTATACTTCACTACAAAATCGGGCGGCAGCGGAATCGGCCTGGCCATGGCGTATCGCGTTGTCCAGCTCCATCATGGATCGGTGGAATTTACCTCGATTCTGGAGCACGGAACCACGTTCTACTTGCGGTTTCCGCTTGCTGAAGTATCAGCCAACGGCGAGCAACCCGCCGTGGCCCCAGAGGGTTCGGTCAGTAAAGCATGAAGCCACTTCGTTGCAACATTGCCGTTCTAGCGCTTTGGTCTGTTCTGGCGGTCCTGGCCGGCTGCACGCACAAGAAACCTGCGCAGGCCGCGCCTCCGCAGCCTCCGCCGGTCGCCACGACTCCGGAACCTTCGCCTACGCCGACGCCTGCGGCTGAACCGTCGCCGACTCCGCAGGGCGCGCAAGCCGCATCCCCGGATCAGGCCGACACACAGACAACGCAAACGGACAAAGCGCAGAAGCCGAAGAAGCCGTCACCGCGAAAAACCGCTTCTGCTTCCTCCGGCTCCGACAAACAGTCGGATGTGGCGCACAACAATCCACCCAGAAAGATCATTCCTGCCGATAAAGCCGAGCCTGCACCGCAGCCGGGACAGATATCGCCCGTACCCGCGGATGGCACGCAACCTCAAGGCTCCACGGAGCAGCTTCTCAAGAGCGCTGAAGCCAATCTGAACAGCATCAATCGTCAGCTCTCAAAAGTGGAAGAAGCAAAGCTTTCCCAGGCGAGGGAGTTCATCAACCGAAGCCGTAAGGCCACCTCGGACAATGATTCCGCCGGCGCCTACAACTACGCTTTGAAAGCGCGCCTGCTCTCGGATGAGCTGGTGCAGCAGCGCTAACCATCGTTACTTCGCTGATTGGTCCGGCTGGTTAATGCCAAACACGTAGCTCTCCCGATCCGGACAATAGGCCTGATCGCGTACGCCCGGAATCGCCATTTTAGGCATGCTAATACTGCAACCTTACGCCGGCTTGCGGAAGACGTACTTCTCCTCTTTTCGCAGCGGCAGTCGCAGCATGAGGTCGCGTTCGTCAACCAGCGACTTGCTGCGCATAAAACCCAAGACGTCAAGATTGTGATTGAGGTGCATGGGATGCGCCTTGGTCGAGCCTGCGGGGACATCAAAAACGAAAAGCCCGCCGGGGTTGAGCAGCGAGGAAAGAAAATCGAGTTCGCCGGGCAGGTCAGGCAGGTGCTCTAGAACGTCGAAGGAGAAGACGGTGTCAAAACCATGCTCGCGGGCTGCTGCCGCCAAAGCATCTTTGGCGTGAAAGAAATCAATCTCCAATCCCTGACAAGCAGCCCGCCGCTGGGCGAATTTCATGGTGGCGCCTTCCACATCGTAGTACCCGGCACGCTGGCCGCGCCGCGCAAGCTCCAGCAGGATCTCGCCGTTCCCTGCGCCGTAGTCGAGCGTTGCTCCCTGAGCCAGGCGCAGGACTTTCATATTGGAGCGAATGCGCTTGTACTCCAGGTTGTAAGCTGAAATCGCGAAGAGATACAGCTCTGAGTTTTGCCGGTACCACTCGGCCATCTGCTCCGGGTTGTCTTCTGCGGGCTTAGCCTGGTGCCAGTTCTCAGCCAGTTGCTGGTTGCTGGTAGCCCAGAGATGCTGGATCTGCTCCGCAGGGTAACCTGTAAAGTCGATCAACTCCTGCACCGCCGCGCCGACGTTGAGCGCGTTCTGCGTGCGAGCGCGGCGGACCATCCAGGCGGTTCCCGCGATCGCAACCGCGAGCAGCGCCGCGGCGGCAAGGAAAGCGCTTCGCCCGAAGGGCGCGGTAGCAAACGAAACCACAAACAACCCCGACAAAAACGTGACTGCTGCCCAGCGGAAATGCTGGTCTTCCCTGCGCACGATCGCCAGATGCGCGGCGGCAGCGAGCAGCACGAGGATGATAGCGGCGACGCCCGAACCGGCGCGGATCAACGACAGAAAAAGCAAGACCAGATCGGTGATCCAGAAAAAAGCAGCAACCTTTGGCGCTGGGACCTTTTTTTGTGCGATCCAGTTTGCGCCAGCGAGCCAGCCGGCAGCGAAAACCGCAAAAAGCCTTCCACCGAGGCCCGAACCCAGCGCCAATCCCAGCAATAACACAGCGCCGGCGATCCGCCAGCGGATTTTGATCTCCCATTTGCGGGTCCTCTCCGGGGTCACGCTCAAATGAAGGTAGTCCGGCGTGTAATACATCACGATGGCGGCGGCAATCGAGGTAAGCCCAAACACGATCGTCTCTCCGGCGCGCCATCTTCCGCCCGCGGCGATCCGGGTTACCGTAGCCAGAAAGAGGAAGCCAAGACACACCACTCCGCCCCATATGCGGCTGCCCTGAAAAAACCTTTCCTGCTCGCGGTAATTCATGATCCCGAAACGAGTATTGGCCATTCTACAGGACTCGACTGCCGGACCGCCGCCGGCATCTGCTATGCTTCGGCGCATGACTCTCTCTGTTTGCATCATCACCCTCAATGAAGAGGCCAACATCGCGCGCACGCTCCGCAGCGTGAAAGATATCGCCGATGAGATCGTCCTGGTGGATTCAGGCAGCACCGATGCGACAGTGAGCATTGCGCAGTCATTCGGGGCCAAGGTTTTTGTCGAGCCATGGAAAGGGTTTGCGCGGCAGAAAAACGCTTCACTGGAGAAGGCCGGTTGCGAATGGATTCTCTCGCTCGATGCCGATGAAGAGGTCAGCTCCGAGCTTGCGGCCAGCATCAGGGCGCTGCTGCATTCCGATTACCCGCCGCAATTTTCGGGATACAGGATGAACCGCCGCAACCTGTACCTTGGCCGGTGGATCAAGCGCAGCGGCTACTATCCCGATCCCAAGTTGCGGCTGGTCAAGCGCGGGTCTACGCGGTTTGAACTTCGTGACGTGCATGAAGACATGAAGATGCCGGGAGAGCTGGGCCATCTGCAAGGCGATCTGATCCACCACGCTTATCCGACGCTCGAAAGCTTTATCGAACATGCGAACCGCTATTCCACCCTAGGCGCCGGCATGGTCGTGCGCGAACGCAAGGTCGGCTTCAGCTTCATCAACATTGTCGTGCGGCCTGCGGTTCGCTTTCTATGGAGCTACTTCTTTCGCGGCGGATTTCTTGACGGCCGCGAAGGCCTGCTGGTATTGATGACGCATGCGGCTTACGTGAGCTGGAAGTATGCCAAGGCCTGGGAGATGTCGCGGAAATTGGTACATGAATAATTTGGTGATTTTGAAAACGCATTCATCGACGCCATGGAGCAAAACGCGCCGATCCAGCCTCTACTTTCTTCCTTCCCTCTTCTGTGCGATCACCAGCCCTCGCGGCGTCGGCAGGAATACCACGGAAAGCAGACCTTCTTCTTCCATCCGCTGGGCGGCGGTGCGCACGGTCTTCAAATGCGAGCTGGCATCGTGCATCAGGATGAGGCCGTTGGGATTGATCTGGGGAAGAAAGTGGCGGACCTCCGGCTCGCGCAACTCGGGAAGCGAGTCGCAAAAGAGAATGTCAATCGTGCCGGAGACGCGTGTCTCCAGGCTCGACTGGCAGCGGAAGTCAATGAACCTGGCCAGCCCGGAGGCATCGATCTTCTCCTTGGCTTTGGCAAAAACCTCTTTATCCGGCTCGCAGGTAACGATCTTGCCCGAACCGTTTTGCTTGAGGCCTTCGGCCATGTAGAGCGTGCTCACAGCCAGAAATGTTCCGGTCTCAACCACCAGGTTGGGCTTGACGGTGGTCATAAGGCATTTAAGAAAATCGAGCACTTCCACTTCGGCGGTCATGGTGTCAAACATCCTCCAGCGCTCGGGATTCGGGCACTCAGGCGTGGCGCGATGGTATTCCGGCTTGGTCTCCTGGTTTCCGTGCTGGACTACGTGATCCAGGACTTTGTGGACGGGGTCGACCTTGCGAAATCGACGCCTCGCGATCAGCAGCAGCACCGCGCCGGCAATAATGGTGAGCAGCGCCGCCACCTGGGCGTTGCTCATGCCCCAAAGAACCGGAGGGTTGATGCGGATAAACTCGACCAGAAAGCGCGACAGCCCAAAGAGTATGAGAAATTCTCCGGTGATCACGCCGGGCGCGAGCGGATGCTGAATGGACCGCGTGCCGCGCCGCCATATGTACCAGCAGATAAGCACTCCGGCAATGAATTCGTAGATCGGCGTCGGATGTACGCGGCAGTCTGCCGGAGCGCCCCACTGGACGCAGGTCTGGGTGGTCGGGACCAGGCCGTCAGGAAAACTCATGCCCCACGGCAGGTGCGTGGGACGTCCGTAGTCGCCGTCGCCGGAGATGAGGCAGCCAATGCGCCCCACGGCGTAGCCGACAGCCGCAGCCGAGCTGGAAACATCCAGCATGGTCAGCATGCCCACGCGATAGCGCCGGGCAAGAAGAAGCAGGGTCGTAATACCGGCCACAAAGCCGCCAAACCAGGCAAAGCCGCCGCGGAACCAGCGGACCAAAGCGCCCAGGCTGTGCAGCGTATCGGCGGTTAGCCGGTCGGCCGGAGTGTCAATGACGTGCCAGACCTTGGCGCCGAGAATTCCGGCCAACGCCACCAGCGCCACCACGTTGTACACGTCGATGGGAAGCTTGCGGCGTTTGATTTCGGCCTCAAGCGCAAAGTAGGCAGCGGCAAAGGCCAGCAACATGAACAGACCGAAGGTAGGCAGATCAAATCCGCCAATGTGGATGTAAGGAAGCAGTGGCTCGTCCCCTTGTGAGATTAAGCCCCAGTATAAATGGTGAGGAGTGAAAGCTAGTGGGCTGAAGCTTCGCGCGGATGGGTGATGGTCACGTCCCTTATCTCCGCGGTTGCCCGCACGGCGAGCCGGGCCGGCAGGATCAGCAGACGAGGCAGTGTGCCATCTTTGCGGCGAAAACGCTTCATATCCGCCAGGGACTTCACGCCCAGCCGCTCTGCCATCACCGCATGCGAGGGAACGTCCTTAAATTCAAAGAGCGCTGACGGCCTGAAGGTCTGGTGCTTGGCGAGAAGCAGCTCGCGCTCGCTGCGCAGATCAGGCCGCAGGCTGGGATCGAGGATAAAGCACCAGAAAACATCCCAGTCGCGCGGCTTGCCGTCAACGGTGTATTTGTTAATGATGAGGTTGTGGTCGTACTCAGCTTTCCCTGAAGAGCGGTATTGCACGCCGGGAACCACCACGTACAAATTCAAGCGCCTGTCCGCCGGCCTGTCATCACCCAGCCGCTCACCCAGGTTCCACGGGCCAATGGCGGCGAGTTTGCGGGTACCTGCGGCCTCAGGCGTAAAGATCAAATCGTCACCATCGTGATAGACGGAGAAAGGCTTGACTGCCTGGCGCATGGAAGTAGCGGCAGCAAAACCCGCAGCAGCAAGAACCACCGCGGAAACGGTGCGAACGTGGCGACGCAGCATCAGAGTGCAAATTATTTCAAGTCCCGCCGTTCCGGGCAAGACGCCAGACGGTCATGCGGAAGATGCTAAAGTGAATAGACGTGCGTAACATCCTTCAACATCGCGGTATGCGGTTCATTTTTGCGGCCAATCTCATCTCCATGATCGGCAGCGGGATGAACTCCGCCGGCGTGACCTGGTTCGTGCTGCAGAAGACCCATTCCGAGATGGCCCTGGGCACGCTGCTGATGCTGCAAACCATTCCGGCGCTGCTGATGCTCCCGTTTACCGGCGTGGTGATTGACCGTGAAGATCGCCGCCGGCTGCTGATGATGCTGGATGCAATACGCGGCCTGGTGATCCTGGCGGTAGCCGTGCTGGCTTATCGCGGCGTGGCGACATTGTGGGAAGTCTACCTGATGGCTGTTCTGGTCGCTGCCGGCTTTTGGATGTTCTGGCCGACGGTGACTGCTCTGATCCAGGAACTCACACCAGACTCGCAATTCGTGCACTCCAACAGTTTTCTCCTGGCCGGAGTACAGGGCGGCTGGCTGGTGGCGGGCGCGATCGTCGGGTTCGTCTACAACAAAATTGGCTTGGCCGGGGTATTGTTCATCGACTTCACCAGCTACGTGCTTTCGTTTACCTGCTACCTGCTTGTCCGCAAAGGGAAGCATACGGTTGCGGTCGAGGCAGACGGAATCGCGCACGAAAGCGCGGTGGCGAAGTACCTGCATGAGCTCGGTGAAGGCATCTCCTACATTCGTCTGCGCCCGCGCCTGGTGCTGACCGGGACGGCCTGGGCTTTGTTCATCGGCGGAATGCTCACTCAGGGGGTAATTACCGCTCCGTTCAGTGATCGCATCCTGAAGGCCGGCGCGGTCGGCTATGGCTGGCTGAATGCCGGATGGGCCGTGGGCGCTCTCCTGAGCGCGATCTACACGCCAGCGCTGATTCGCGGTACGGGACACCGCCGGGCCATTGGAACTTCCATGGCGCTGCTGGGACTGTCGCTCATCGCGCTTCCCTTCCTCGGCTCGCATCTGCACGGCCTGGCTCACCTGGGCGCCTTACTCACGATAAGCGTACCCCTGCTGGCCGCCGTGATTGTGTATTGCCTCATGGGCTGCTGCCGCGGCCTGGGGGGCGTGGCTATTACCAGCACTATGATGGAGTTGGTCCCAAAACATTTTATGGGACGTGTGCAAAATACTTTTTACTTTCTGGGAACATTGTTGCAACTTGTGTTCTCGTTCACTGTGGGTACAGTGGCGCACACCCGGAGCCTGGCTGAGGGCTTTGCCATCGTAGGAACAATTTATTTGCTGGCATGCCTGGCCAGCTCATGGCCGGTTAAAGAGTTCGGACCGGCCGAAGAAGCAGGCACTGTGGCCAAGGCAAGCACCTGATCAGCTTCGCCTAGCCCGAGTGAAATCGCTGAGTGACGAAATAGAGGCTGCTTTCTCGATAAAAACCTTGCCCCAGCACTCTATTCGCGTAGAATCCCTCTAAGCACGCGAAGGAAACGGGTGACGAACACTCATGAATGGCAGTCCCGTCAAGCATAACGAGGCAGAGGGCCAGTTTGAGATCGCGTTAGACAAGGGCACGGCATTTCTGCAGTACCGGCGTACGGGTGACACCATGCGGCTGATCCATACGGAAGTTCCCGAAGCCATGCGCAAGCGCGGTCTAGGGAGCCAGCTGGCACGCGCGGCCCTTGACTATGCCCACTTCAACCAGCTCAAGATTGTCCCCATCTGCCCGTTTGTGAAACTCTACCTGCAAAAGCACCCTGAAGCCTCGACGTAATACTGCTAGGGATTCAGGATCACCTTCCCGAACTGCTCGCTTTTTTCCAGCCGCTCGTGGGCCGCGGCGGCTTCGCGCAAAGGAAAGCTCCTGTCGACCACCGGCTTAATTCTTCCCGCGAAGATATGTTTCATCACCTCGTGAAAATCGCCCATCGTTCCCATGAATGAGCCGAGGAAAGAGAGCTGTCGCGCGAAGAGAAACCTGATATCGAAGCTGGCGTCCGGACCGGTGGTGGCGCCGCAAGTCACCAGCCTGCCGCCGGGCTTGAGCGACTTCATGCTCTCCTGCCAGGTCGCTTTGCCCACGTGCTCGAACACGATGTCGCACATTTGCCGGCTGGTGATCTTCTTCACCTCGTCCGCGATTTTTTGTTTGTAGTGGTTGATAACGTGATCGGCGCCGAGATCGCGGCACTGATCTAGCTTGGTTTCGTCGCCCGCCGTGGCAATGCAGGTTGCGCCATACATTTTGCAAATCTGAATGGCGATCGAACCGACGCCGGAGCCGCCGCCCAGGACAAGCACCGTATCCGCAGGCTTGATCCCGCAACGGCTCACCAGCATGTGCCACGCGGTCACCGAAACCAGGGGCAGCGACGCGGCTTCGTCATAGGTGAGTTCGTCAGGAATGGGCAGAACGTTGACGCGCGGCACGGCTATGTATTCGCGGTTGCCGCCATCGTTCCCATAACCGAGCACGGTGAATTGCGGACAGAAATTCTGCTGCCCTTCGGTGCATCGGGCACATACGCCGCAAAAAGTCATCGGCGCCAACAGTACGCGCTGGCCTGGCTCCAGATCAGTGATGTAGTCGCCTACGGCAATGATGTCGCCGGAGACATCGCTGCCGTTGATGTGCGGCAGCTTGATTCCCGGCAGCCCCTTGCGGATAAACAAATCCAGATGGTTCAGCGCGCACGCCTTCACCTGCACCAGTACCTGGTCATGCCGCGGGTTCGGATCAGGCACATCTTCGTACTTCAGTACTTCAGGACCGCCGAACTCATGGAAACGGACAGCTTTCATCAGTGAGTCTCCTTACCAGATAGGCAAATTGCGAGGGTAACACGAGCAGGAAAAAACTTACCACTGATCGTCACTGATAGACGCTGATCAGGAAAAAGCGAACCTCGCTTCTTTCGAAATTCATCAGTGTCATCCGTGTTCATCAGTGGTAAGGTTTTTTCATGATCACCGGTCTCCACGCTATTCTCTACGCTCACGATGCCGACAAAGTACGGGCGTTTCTGCGCGACGCGCTGGGCTTCAAGTCGGTCGATGCCGGCCACGGCTGGCTGATCTTTGCCGCGCCGCCGGCGGAGCTTGCTGCTCATCCGACGGAAGCAGCGGAAGATCCTCACCATCAGCTCTACCTGATGTGTGACGACCTGCAGGCGACCATGAGGGAGCTCGAAGCCAAAGGCGTCGAGTGCGGCGCCGTTATGGAGGCGCGGTGGGGGTCAATCACCTCAATTCAACTCCCTGGCGGCGGCGAACTTGGCCTGTATCAGCCGAAGCACCCGACCGCGCTTAAACTTTGACTCTCCCTCACATCCCGTCGAATTTTTGACTGATCCGCTAAAATACCAATGTGGACATCTACGAAGAAATCACCCGGCTGCGCCGGGAAGGACGTCGCGGCGCTCTGGCTACGATCACCAATGTTCGTGGCTCCATACCGTCCTTTGAGACGGCCAAGATGTTGGTCCGCGACGACGGAAGCATCGTTGGAACCATTGGCGGCGGATGCGTCGAAGCCGAGGTCTGGGAAGCGGCCCGTGAAGCGATGAAGACTGAAAAGTCGCAGACCCTGCGCTTCGACCTGAACAACAACCCGAAATATGACACTGGGCTGGTCTGCGGCGGCACGCTGGAGGTTTTTGTTGAGCCGGTCCTCGCGGTTTCCACGCTCTATATTTTTGGCGCCGGCCACGTGGCCTGGAGCCTGTACAAAGTCGCGCGCATGGCTGGCTTTGACGTGGTAGTCACAGACGACCGCGAAGCCTACGCCAACCGCGAACGCTTTCCTGACGCCCGCGACGTTTATGCCGACGAATATGAGCGCGTCACCGCACAGCTGGCGCCGAATGACTCTTCTTACATCGTTATCGTAACCCGCGGCCATCGCGATGACATGCGCGTGCTGCGCTGGGCCGCCGAGACGCCTGCGCGCTACATCGGCATGATCGGCTCGCAGCGCAAGACCATCGCTATCTACAAGGAACTGGAAAAGGAAGGCATCGCCCCAGATAAGCTGTCGCGCGTTTACGCTCCGGTTGGAATCGATATTGGCGCGATCACGCCGGAAGAGATTGCCATCTCGATCGTGGCGGAACTGATCGCGATCCGCCGCAATTCAACGACTCCCCTGCCCCACATGAAGAGCGCCAAAGCAGCGGAGATCCTCAAACAGCTATAACCGATGCCTCTCTCACCCTCATTTGCCGGAGTGATCCTCGCCGCTGGGTCATCCACGCGCATGGGCCGCGACAAAGCCCTGCTGCCCTGGCGCGACGGCACCTTTCTCTCCGCGGGCATCCGCATGCTCCGGCCTGTGACCGAACTGGTGATCGTGGTCGCCAGCGGCAACGCCGCCGAGCTGACGCCCATCGTGAACGCCCACGCTGCATTTCTCGCAGTCAATCCCGATCCCCAGCGCGGCCAGTTCAGTTCCCTGCAGGTCGGCCTGCAGGAGGTGCTCAATCGCGGCCGGGATGCGGCGATCGTGACTCTGGTGGATCGCCCCGCCGCTGAAGTTGCGACTGCCCGGCAGCTCAGGGACGCATTCCTTTCCGCCGATGATCCGACCTGGGCGGCAGTCCCCGAATTCGGCGGCAAACATGGCCATCCCTTTGTGATTGGACGCGAAATGATTGAGGCGTTCTTGCGGGCGCCGGTCGGCGCGACAGCGCGTGAGATTGAACACGCCAACCAGCAGCACATACGCTACATACCGGTGAGCGACCCATTGGTGATTGCCAACGTCGACACGCCGGAGGACTTTGAACGCATTCGCATGGAAATCCCAGCTCAATGACCCATACACAATCTCTCTCTGCAGGCCAGCGATTTGCCGATTCCGTGCTCACCTTGCGCCCTCGCGTGGCTGTCTTTGACTGCGACGGCACGTTGTGGAGCGGCGACTGCGGCGCGGACTTCTTTTATTGGGAGATCGAACGCGGCATGCTCCCGGCGCAGGTTGCCGAGTGGGCGAAAGCCCGCTATGCCGACTACAAAGCCGGCAAAGTGGACGAAGACACCATGTGCGGTGAAATGGTCACCATCAACGCGGGAATCTCGCTGCAGGCGCTGGAAGAGGCTGCAGAAGAATTCTTTCCTGCCGTCGTCCAGCAGCGCATTTTCCCCGAGATGCTGCGCCTGGCGCGTGAACTGGCTGCCACCGGCTGCGAAGTCTGGGCCGTTTCCTCAACTAACGATTGGGTGATCCGCGAAGGAGTGAAGCGCTTTGGTATTCGGGCCAGCCGCGTGCTGGCGGCTTCCGCCCATCTTGAAAACGGCCGGCTTACGGAGAGGCTCGTGCGCGTACCCAGCGGCCCGGCAAAGGTCACAGTCATCCAGGAAGTCATACGCAAACCGGTGGATGTTTGCTTCGGCAACTCAATTTTTGACGCCGACATGCTGGAGATCGCGCGGCGCGGCTTCGCCATCAATCCAAACCCTGATCTGGAACAAGTCGCACAAGCGAAAAACTGGCAGGTGTATTGGCCGGCAGGAACGAAATCATGAACGCAAGAAAAGCCCGCGCAATTCCTGTGTTGCTCATCCTGGCTTTAACAAGCGCATGCAAGCCCAAAGTACCTGCAGAGGAAGTCTACACGCCGGTCGAAGGCGCAGTAGGTTTCGACGCTAAGTTGGAGAGTGGACCGGCGAATCTGGAGCAGACCACAATCTCGCTGGGCAGTTTCGAATCGGCCGGCCACGTGGCCACATTTCGCTTCGAACTGGGCCCCAGTGACGCAGGTAACGGCGCTGTTCCCATTCGTTTCGGAAAAGGAAAATTTCTGTCAGTTTCTGGTTCCGATGCCACGGGTGCTCCTTGCCCAACTCAAGGCCGCTTTACAGGCCAAGGTCATTCCTCAGGGTGTGAAACGAGCTTCAACCGTCCCGTTTGAGTACATCGTCCTGGCGCGGGAGACTCCCCGTGAACGGAACGGCAGTTTAGGCGATCAAAAAACTGGTAATTGGACTGCGCTTAAGCTTTTCTTCGGCGACGGTGAGTTCGAGGTTTTCATGAACTTGAATTCGGTGATCCGCAAGGGCGAATTCACCATTAAGGATCCGGATTACGGCGACGGTGTATTAGCGGAATTGGCGAAGGTTCTCTAGTCTTTACCGGAAGAATTCCTGAACCTTCTGTTTGAACCATTCCCAGCCGGTAAGCGGGCGCGGTGTAGGAATTGCCCAGCTTCGCAGGAAATCAACCTTGTGAAAGTCTTTCGGCACTTCAAAGAGTGACAGCTCGAGCGGCCCTTCCTTCAACTCTACAACCTCAGAACCCCAGGTGGAAGAGAGCGTATGCTGTGTGCCGTCAGGCTGGGTAACCTCGCTGCGCAGTGTGGTGGTCACCTTCACCGGGAAGCCGGTTTCAACGCCGCTATGATGGAACTCGATCTTGTCCATCTTGTTAAAGCATTTGTCGTTCGATCCCGCGGCAACTTCAGACGCGACCACCACGCCGGGATTGTTTTTCTTCTGCTGCCGCCACTCCGGCAACAGGGCGTCATCAATGTACCAGCCGTCAGTCTCGCTCTCTGAGGGCTTGGAGCAGGCGCCGGGTCCGGCAACGCGCTTTTCGCGCGTGATGATGTGGCGGGCAATATGACCGAAAATCTCTTTTCTCTCGCCGGTATCGATGTTCTCAACCCAGATCTGCAGCGTGCCGCCGGAGTCAACGGTCGGCTTCGGCTTGATACCCACAGTGGTTCCACGCGAGTCACCCTCATACGTGGTGTACTCGTGCGCGTCCATGTCCAGCACAAATATACGATCGCGTTCGCCACGCAAGATGATCGTGGCCATGGGCGGTCCGATTCGGTCGCGCATCTGCGAGCGCCATTCATTGCGCAGGCGGTCGGCGGCAAGATATTCCGTGCGCGTGTCCGTAAAGCCGCCGGTTACCTGCCGGGTCACGATTTTTAAGCCATTGACGGACGGATTCGGAGAGGTGAACGTAGTCAAAACGAACAGCAGAAGTGTCGCTAGTGGCATATTCATTTTTTCTCTCTCCGCCCGGGCAGGCAGGTTTTGGGGGATTATTGTACCGCCAATCTGCTGCAACACCCAGATTTTAATGTGAGAAGGTGGGACGAAGAGTACTGTTGCCTTCAGAGTTACCTTAGTAAGCAGTGTAACATCAGCGCTTGGAGATTGAGCTGCTCTGGATTTTCACGATTCAGCTACTTTGGACGCTCTTTCGAATGAAGGCTTAGCAAGGGCTAGGTGGCCTTTAGCTTCTTCAGCACTTCCGTCAGCGCGTCCATCGCCAGATGGGTTGCATGGACTGAGGCATTGGGCAGGCCGCCCAGGGCTTCCAAAAGTTGTTCCCGTTTGAGGCCTGCCGCCTCCGCCAGGGATTTTCCCTGGATCATCTCCGTGAGGCACGAGCCTGCTGCTATGGAAGCGACACATCCACGAGTGCGGTAGCGAACCTCGCCTATCCGGCCATCAGCCATCTTCACCGCCAGGGTCATAATGTCGCCGCAAACAGGATGCTCCAGCCGAACCTCGGCGTCCGGCGCCTGCAGCTCGCCCACGTTGCGCGGATGTTCGAAATGATCGAGAACTTTTTCAGAGTAGGACATTCGTAACTCGGTACCGGATCGCAACCAATTTACCGCAAAGGGCGCGAAGGACGCTAAGCTACCAGGATCTGCTTCCAGTTCGTTGCGACCCTTGCGTCCCTTGCGGTGAGATGTCCGCGGACAGAGCAACGTAAAATCCCGCATCCTGATGCGCAGCTATAATCCAATCATGCCAGAGAATCTTCTGCCGCGGCGAATCGCGTCTCTGCAGCCGAGCGTTACGGTCACCCTGCGCGATATCGGCCTGCTGAATCGGCTGGCGGCCTGCACCCGGTATTGCGCCGACGTCTGCCCGGAAGTTCTCCAGGCCGGTTGCCGGATCGTGGAAGATTCATGGTCAGCCAAAGCTGACCAGATTCTGGCGGCGAAACCCGATCTGGTCATTGCCTCGGTGCCCTACCGGTTGGAGTCGGTGGCGGAGATCATCAAGGTTGGCGTTCCCTTCCTCGGACTGGCGCCGCGCCGCCTTGAGGATGTCTACAAAGATATTCTGACGATCGCGCGTGTTGTCGGATCGGACGAGCCCGGCGCGGCCGAGCGGCGAGCACTGGAGCTTGTCGAACGTATGCGACAGGCAATCGCGGCCGTCCGAGAGAAGACATCAGGCGCGACCAGGCCGCTGGTCTATTGCGAGGAATGGGGCAAGCCGCTGATCCTGTCGCAGCCATGGGTGGCGGAGCTTGTAGAGGCAGCCGGTGGGCGATTCTTTGGTCAGCCAGGAAGACAAACCACAGAAGAAGAAGTTGCTGCTGCCGATCCTGAGGTGATCGTTACCGCCTGGTGCGGGGCTGGCGATCGCGTACCGCTGGAGAAGATTGTTGCCAGGCGTGGCTGGGAGCAGACCAGAGCCGCGAAAGAAGGGCGCGTGTACTGCATCAATGATGAATTTCTCAACACCCCGGCGAGCACGCTATTGCAAGGACTGCAGGCTCTTGCTGCTGCGATTCATCCGGAGACTTTCCCGCGGCAGACAAGTCTTCGCCGGATTCAAATGAAGAATCTGGTAAACGGCTAATTCGGTAATTTCGTAATTTGAATTCAAGGTGCCACACCATTGGCAACAGCCAAACAAGTCGTCGCCGCTCTCATCGTCCGCGACGACAGAATCCTGATATGCCAGCGCATGCCCGACCAGACCATGCCGCTGAAGTGGGAATTTCCGGGAGGCAAAGTCGAGCCCGAGGAAGGCCTGCCGGCTGCGCTGCGGCGCGAACTGGATGAAGAGTTGGGCATTACTGCGACCATCGGCACCCGGGTGGCGGTGATCCACCACAGCTACGGCAGCGGAAACGCGGTTGAACTCCACTTTTACCGTGTCGATTATTTTGAGGGTGAAATCCAGAACCGCATATTCCACGATGTCCGCTGGGTCATTCGCAAAGAACTGCCTACCTACGATTTTCTTGCCGCCGATGTGGCTTTTGTCAAAAAGATCAGCGCCGGAGAGGTTCTCTAGAACGTGGCGCACTGCGTCTAGGTTCTGCCCGTCACCTGCATCCAGACCAGCGCTGCCGTAAGCGCGATCATGATCGCGCTGGTGCCCCAGGCCACCACGTTGGCAAACCTTGAGTTCTTGTAAGATCCCATGAGCTCGGTTTTGTTCACCAGCTTGAGCATAAAGATGAGGACGAACGGCAGCAGGACGCCGTTAGCCACCTGGGAAAAAAGAATCAGCTTGATCAGCGGCAGGTGCGGGATCAACACAAACCCGGCGCCGCCGGCGATCAAGGCCGTGTAAATCCAGTAAAAGGTTGGCGCTTCAGAGAACCTCTTGTTCACGCCCGACTCCACGCCCAGCCCTTCACAGATGTTATAGGCCGTCGCCAGCGGCAGAATCGCGGCCGAAAGCAGGGAGGCGTTGATAAGTCCGACAGCAAAGAGCAGCGCAGCCCAATGCCCAGCCAGCGGCTTAAGAGCAAGTGCTGCCTCTGCGGCGTCATTAATGTTATGGATGCCGCCTTTGTACAACGTTGCTGCGCAGGCCACCACGATAAAAAACGCAATCACGTCGGTCACGATGCAGCCCAGGATTACATCCCAGCGGGAAAGCGGGTACTGTCGCTTGCCGATTCCCTTCTCCACGATCGAAGCCTGCAGATAAAACTGCATCCAAGGGGTGATGGTGGTGCCTACCAGGCCCACTATCAAAATCAAATAATCAGCATGGTTTTGAATTTGCGGGACAAAGGTGTCCTTGATCGCCTGTCCCCAATCCGGACGAGCCAGCAAAGCAGATACCGGATAGGTGAAGTAGATGAGCGAAAACAGGATCAGAATGCGCTCCACCGGCTTGTAGGTTCCGCGCACCACGACGAACCAAACCAGCGCTGCACCTACAGGCACTACCAGATATTTGCTGACGCCAAAAATCCCCATGCCGGAAGCCAGCCCGGCAAACTCTGACATGATGTTGCCGAAATCGGCCAGGCCCAGTATCACCATGACGAAGAAGGTGGCCCGCAGACCAAACTCCTCGCGAATCAGATCGGCCAGCCCCTTGCCGGTTACGGCGCCCATGCGCGCCGCCATCTCCTGCACCACGATCAGCGCGATGGTCGTTGGAATCAGCGTCCACAGGAGGGCGTAACCAAACTTTGCGCCGGCCTGCGAGTAGGTGAGGATTCCTCCGGGATCGTTATCAACATTGGCCGTAATGAAGCCGGGACCGAAGACTGCGACAAATGCCAGCAGCCGGTATTTCAGCACCCCCAGGCCGGCGACGCGGCGGGGCATACTGAGGTCTCGCTTGAAAAATTTCAGCTTCATAGCAAATACGTCCAGGGGGAGCTGCGGATCGAAGGGGCAATGATCAGCGGTACAGAAAACAAACGTCCGCTTCGCAGAATAAACGAGAGTTAAAGCAAAGGACAATAACAGAAGATGTTATTTTCAAAGTTTTTTCATCTCGGCGGAGTCGTAGCGTCGGGCCTTGCGGCTCGCTCCACCTCTTCCCTGGCAATCTGGAATGCTGTGTTGGCGGCGGGAACGCCTGCATAGATCGCCACCTGCAACAGCGTCTCTTTCACGTCGCAGGCCTCCAGGCCGTGCTCCAGCGCGGCGCGGAGATGCAGGCGAAACTCCTCCCACCGGCCAAGAGCCGCGGTCACGGCCAGGACCAGCAGCCGGCGCGTGCGATGGTCGAGACCCGGACGCGTCCAGACGCTGCCCCAGGCATAGCGGGTGACCAGTTCCTGGAAGTCACGATTGAGGTCAGTCGCGCCGGACATCGAACGGTCAACATGTTCTGCGCCGAGCACCTGGCGGCGCACCTTCATACCTTCCTGGTACGGATCCTGGCTGCTTGGCTTCAGAAAATCCAGCAAGGCTGCAGTGAACGATCGCGGCTGCTCCAGGTTGGAGAGATGCGCCGTGTTCAAACGAACTGCTTGAGCGCCTGGAATCTCCCTGGCCAGCACGGCGCCATGGGCTTCCCACGGTGTCGAGGGGTCTCTGTCACTGCCGATGACGAGCGTTGGAACCGAGATGCGCGCGAGCTCTGAACGGAAGTCCGCATCGCGCAACGCCGCACAACACGCAGAGTATCCTTTTGGATCGGTTCCCAGCAGCACTGTGCGAGTGGACTGGGCAAACGAGGAAGATTGATTCTCGGCAGAAAAGAAGCGCTGCATTCCGGAGTCCGCCACTGCCTGCATGCCGCCTTCCAGAACGGATTGGCGCCGGGCATCCCATAAATCCGGCATGCCGAACTTGGGTGAGGTGTTGGCGAGAACTAGCGCAGAGAGGCGCTGCGGAGCTTTCAGGGCCAGCCATTGCGCGATTCCGCCGCCCATCGAAAGCCCGCAAAATGCTGCCTGGGAAATTTTCAGCGCGTCCAGGAGACCAAGCACGTCATGCCCGACCTGGTCCATAGTGTAGTCGCCGGCAGGAACGTCGGAAGCGCCGTGGCCGCGCGTGTCATAGCGCAGGAGCTGGAAATGGTCGAGCAAATCCGCCATCTGCGGCGCCCACATGCTGTGGTCGCAACCCAGAGAATGCGAAAACACGAGGACCGGCCGGCCACTCTGGCCTTCAAGCCGGTAAAACAGGCGCGTATTGTTGACGCTGACGAAGGGCACGGGTTATCTCTTTCTCCGGGAAGATTCGCGAGCAGTGCGTTGCGGCCTGGGCTTTGCCTTCGCCGCTTCGCGCGGCAAAGCAGCGACAAGCCGCTTGCGAAACTCCTCGGCCGAGCCCAGGTAATGTTCAGGATTTTCCAGGTCGCGCAGATCGGCGGGGCGCAGGTGCGCTGCAACCTCCGGCATCTCCGCAAGCACCTCGCTCAAATTGCGTTCGGCGGCAACTGCCCTGGCGCTCGCATCTCGAACTAACTGATGCGCGCGGTTGCGATCCAACTTTTTCCCCAGCAGCATGGACGCGCGTTCGGCAAAAACCACTCCTCGCGTTGCGGCAATGTTGGCCTTCATATGTTCGGGATTGACCATCAGCCCTTCAGCAACCTCCGCCATGAAAGAGACGGCCAGGCCGGTGCTCTGGATGACTGTAGCAACGATCGGCCACTCGGCTTGCCATCCGCCGGCCGCGCGCTCGTGCTCCTGCACCATGGCCGATAAGAAACTGGCGACCAGCCCGGGCACGCGGTTTGCGGCCGCCAACGCCAGGGTGCTGCCAACCGGGTTGTGTTTGTGCGGCATGGTGGACGAGCCGCCTCGTCCGTCTCCACCACCTTCGCTCACTTCAGCAACTTCATTTTGAGAAAGCAAAATGATGTCTTGTGCCATCTTGCCGAGAGACCCTGTCAACACTCCACATTCGCAGACCAGAGCGGCCAGGCGATCACGCCGGCTATGCCACGGAGCTTCCGGACACGCCAGTTTCAGCTCATCTGCGAGAGCTTGCGCCACCTTTGTCCCATCTTTTCCCAAGGCAGCAAGCGTTCCCACAGCGCCACCGAATTGCAGGAACAGCGCATCAGCAAACGCGGCAGCAAGCCGGCACCGGCTGCGACGCACAGCGCCCAACCACCCGGCGGCTTTTAACCCGAACGTCACCGGCGGAGCGGCCTGCAACAACGTTCGCCCCAGCATCACCGTGCGACGATGCTGTTGCGCAAGCTTTCGTAGCGCGGTCTCCAAGCGGCGCAGATCGGCATCGAAGATTGTCTGCGCTTTTTGCAGCAAGAGCACCAGAGCTGTATCGCAGAGATCCTGGCTGGTGGCGCCCCAATGGACGAATCCGGCTGCTTCCGGGTCTTGAGCACGAACAGTTTCTTTGAAGGCGCGCAAAAACGGAATAGCAATCGTCCCGCTCCGCGGAGCTTCACGCGCGACAACAGCAGCATCAAGGACGGCAGCGCGCGCAGCCGCCGCAATCGCCGCTGCCGCAGAGCGCGGGATCAGCCCGATCCTGGCTTCCACTCGGGCCAGGGCCACTTCAAACTGCAATAGGGACTGGAGAACAGATTCGTCAGAGAAGAGGCCGGCAAGCGCTTCGGTCGTGGACAGACTCTCAATCAGCCGCACCGCCATGCCACCTCCGAGCAGGTAAGAATACGCGAGCGTGGCTCAGACATCAAAGAAGACGCTTTCGCTCTCGCCACACAGGTGAATGTCGAAGAGCCAGCGGCATTTGTCGGTCGCATCACATCGCGCAAGCAGAGTGGAACGGCGATCCTGCGGCACCAGCGCCAGGACCGGGTCTTCGGCGTTGGCGGGATCGCCGGCAAAGTAAGCCCGCGTGGCCAGCCGCTTCAGGACGCCGCGGGCAAAGATCGAAATGTTGATGTGCGACGCCTGCAACGTGCCATCGTTTCCAGAAGCGCGGCCCGGCTTGATGGTTTCGAACGCACAAGAGCCTTGCTCGTCGGTGGCCAGACGGCCGTAGCCGCTGAAGCCAGGATCGAGCAGCTTTTGCTGCGTGTCCTCGGGATGGGCGTAGCGGCCTTCGGCATTGGCCTGCCAGATTTCAATCATCGCATCCGGCACGGGTTGGCTGGCGCCATCAAGAACGCGGCAGACCAGGGTAATGCGCTCGCCTTTAGTGGCCGTCGTCACCAACGATCCCACCGAGGCAGGCCCGGTGCAGCCGAGATGAAAGAAAGGCCCCACGGTCTGAGACGGCGTAGGGGTGAGATCGCGGTCCACGCTATCGGCCCTCAAAGGGCGTAGCTTCGCGGCCGCGCAAAATGATGTTGAACTGATAGCCCAGAGCCCATTCGGGCTTGGTCGTCGCCAGATCAAACTCAGCGACCAGCCGTTGCCGGGCACTCTCATCGGGAATCGATTGAAAGATCGGATCGTAACGAAACAGCGGATCGCCGGGAAAGTACATCTGCGTGACCAGCCGGGTAGCCAGGGCAGGCCCGAACAATGAAAAGTGAATATGCGCGGGGCGCCACGCATTGTCATGGTTGCGCCACGGATAAGCGCCGGGCTTGATGGTCACAAATCGATAGCGGCCGTCTTCGTCAGTCAGGGCTCGGCCCGCGCCGGTAAAGTTGGGATCGAGCGGCGCAGGATGATCGTCACGGGTGTGGCGATAGCGTCCTGCCGCATTCGTCTGCCAGATCTCGATCAGCGTATGCGGCACCGGACGGCCGCTGTCATCCAGCACGCGGCCGGACACGATAATACGCTCACCCTGCGGTTCGCCGGAGTGCTGGCGCGTGAGATCACTATCGGCCTCGGCGACTTCGCTGTGTCCATACACCGGACCGGTAATTTCTGAAAGCGTATGCGGCAGCAGGATCAGAGGACAGCGTGGCGCGCGAAGCGTGGTCGCGCGGTAGGGTTCGTAGAGATATGGCGGCTGGCTATCAGCCGGAGGGCGGCGATAAGGCCTGATCGTCATCACAAAATGCCACCCTCTTTATACAAGAGAAACGGAGCGCGTACTATCCCCACACCCGGTGCGCGGTCTCAATCACCAGGCGCAGCTTGGCCCACTGCTCATCTTCCGTAAGCAGATTGCCCTCCATGGTTGAAGCAAAGCCACATTGCGGGCTGAGAGCCAGGCACTCCAGAGGCAGGTAGCGCGCGGCTTCGTCGATGCGGCGCATCAGCAGGTCGCCGCTTTCAAGCTGCGGGCGCTTGGTGCTTACCAGTCCGAGGACCACGGATTTGTGCCGCGGAACAAAGCGCAGGGGCGCAAACGTTCCCGAACGACCATCGTCATATTCCAGCAGAAAGCGGTCAACATTCACGCCGGCAAAGACCTTTTCGGCGATGGCATCGTACCCGCCTTCGGCGTACCAATGCCCGCGATTATTGCCCCGGCAAATATGCATGGCCAGCGTCATGCCGGGCCGGCGAGCAGCATCGAGGCAGGCATTATCGGCGCGGATGGATTCCTCCAGAAGCTCATTCGGCTCAAGCTTCAGTTCCGCGCGTATCCACTCGCGCCACTTGCGGTCGATGTAGTAGCTGTAACGCGGTGCGTCAATCTGTATGTAATCCACGCCTTCCTGCGCCAGCAAGGCCAGCTCTGATTTCATGATCTCGACAATCTCCCACAGCAGCGCAGAATGGTCTTTGTAGATCTTGTCGCTGATGCCGCTTTTGAAGGCGATGGCGGGAAACTGCGTGGCGCTGGGCAGCGTTAGCCTGATTCGGCCGGGGCTGTGCTTCTTGAGGAAACCGACTTCGTGCCCTGTGAGCCGCCTGACTTGGCGCAGTTTGCCGGTCACAATGCCGGGAACTCCGCTCACCGACGGCTCCCTCCGTTCCGGAGCAGGCTGCGGCGCCGCGCTGCCATCGCCTTCAGCTCCGGCCCAGTCGCGGGGAATCGCATCGCTCATATCGAACCCGGCAACGGCGTCGGTGAAATCGCTCATGAAGTTCGAACGGCGCAGCTCTCCGTCGGTAAAGACTTCCAAGCCGATATCTCTCTGGCGGTCCAGGACACGTTGGATATGCTCGTCTTCCAAAAATTGGAGACGCTGCCGGTCAAAATCCCGGTGGCGCCGGGCTTCCAGCAGGCGTGCGGGTCTCAAGAAACTGCCTACGTGCTCAGCGCGATACGAAAAAGACATCAGTGAATGGGAGGCGCGGATTCGAAAACACGCCGGTAAGTTCTTACGTTTTGCCTATCGTACAGCAAAGCCGTCCGACCGCCAACCGGCCCCGGATGCGGATTTCCACAGCCTATTCATTCCACCTTTCATACTCGCAATCCTGGATTGCGTACGCACCTGATGAAAAGTACTCTCGTTTTGCCTTGACATTTCTTGCCGACGGAGGAAAATACTTGCCGCCGATAAAGTTTGATTGTTGGTCACTCGTTCCCGGCGCGGGGACGGCGAGCAAGATCAGCTCTCGCAAACAATTTTCGAGTATAGGGAACACGGCCTGCGACAGAGAGAAACGCAGGCCGTTGTTTTTTGGCAAACCTTCCGAATGCCTAGTGGGTTCTCCAAAGCCCAAGGAATTTCAGTATTAGATCCGGTCCCGCAGCAAACTGATAATGTCATCTGCCGTGATGATTCCAGCGAGGCGCTGTTCTTCGTCAACCACCGGCAAGGTTGCGAGGTTGTATTTGTCAAACATCTCCGCAACCTCCCTGTCTGACGCGTTCGCTTCGGCATAGATCACGTGCTCCGGTGAGAGAGTGCCCAGACGGGTGCCTCCGGAGGCCAGCACGAGCGAGACCAGAGGAACGGAGCCAACCAGTTTTTCCTGAGAGTCGACCAGATAGATGGTGCTGATGGTTTCCACCGCGCCTTCAAATGACCGCAGGCGGTCAATGGCATCACCCACGGTGTGCTCAGGCGAGAGCGAGATGAACTCGGTGGTCATGCGCCCGGCAGCGGTGTTCTCATGGAAGGCCAGCAGTTCGGAGACTTCCTGCCGCTCTTCCGGCTCCATCTCCTCCAGAATCTCTTCGGAAGTTTCTTCCGGCAGGTCGCCGAGAAGATCGGCGGCGGCATCGGGGTCCATCTCTTCCACGATGTCGGCAGCGCGGTCGGATTCAATGGAGCGCATGAGTTCGATCTGCATTTTGGGATCGATCTCCTCCAGCGCTTCGGCAGCCACTTCTTCGTCCAGCGATCCGAAAACGGCTTCGCGTTCGGCCGGAGCCAGCTCTTCCAGAATGTCGGCGATATCTGCCGGGTGGAGTTTGGAGAGCCGTTCGTATTCCAGCTTGAGGTGAACCCGGCGCGCGGGATCGGTCTCAATCAGATCGACTGCTTCCCAGGGAATTGATTTCTCCGGCATACGCGTGGCCAGGACTTCAATCGCACGGCTGGGAGCAAGACCTTTGAGCAGGCGGCGGATGGCGCCACGCAAGCCGATATCGACCCGTCCAACCTTCAGCTTGACTGCGCCGTTCACCTGCTCGCGCCAGAAATCCACGTCATTCACGCGCACTACTTTGCGTCCCGAGACATCAATGATCTGTTGATCGAGCAGGTCGCGCTCCAGCAGGAGCATGCCTTCAGAGCTGGCCAGCGGCGGCCAGTCATGCGGGTTGCCGGTAACTTGTATGGATGAGCCGATCAAGGTCTTCACCTGCCGCGCCGGCAGCAGGCGGTCGCCTTCGCGGGTCTTGACCACGAAATCGGAAACGCGGTTGGGATCGTGCTGCGGAGAGATAGCAACTTCGCGCACCTGTCCGGCGAACGCGCCGGAACTGTCATAGACCGACGCGCCAAGAATGCTCGAGAGTGCGATCTCTTCCTGCATAACTCTATGAATGCAGAATACCCAATGTAGTTTGCCGTGGCCAGAGCAATGTTCGAATTAGCCCGCAAAAGTTGGAGTGCATGGCCAAAGCCGCAGGCGTAAATTGCTTAACAGGCAACGACGAAGGCAAATAAACTGAATCGGCCGGGCAGGAAAACGATTCTGTTATGGGAAGGAGTTCTTCCATGGGTATCCAGGTAACTGATCTGCATCTGCTGCGCGATCAGCTAGTGGTCCGGCGGCAAAAGCTGGAGACAGCAGTAGCCAGAAACCAGACCGCCAACCTGCTCCAGCTTCTGGAACAGGTCGACCGGGCGCTGGAGCGGGTTGATCACGGCACATACGGCGTCTGCGACGTGTGCGAAGGCGCGGTGGAAGCCGAGCGTCTGTTTGCCGATCCATTGACTCAGCTCTGTCTTGATTGCCTGAAACCTGCCGAACAACGAGCGCTGGAGCAGGACCTGCTCTTGGCGGCGAGAATTCAAGCCGGGCTGCTGCCCAAGCGCGATTTCTCCGCCGCCGGCTGGAAGGTGGCTTACCACTATGAGCCGGCCGGGCAGGTCAGCGGAGATTACTGCGACCTGATTCAGCAGGGCCGCGATCTGTATTTCATGGTGGGCGATGTCTCCGGCAAAGGCGTGGCTGCCGCCATGCTGATGGCCAACCTGCATGCCATGTTTCGCGTGCTGATTCCCACCGGCCTGCCGCTGGAACAGCTGGTAGAGCGTGCCAACCGCCTTTTCTGCGAAAGCACGCTGCCCACGCAGTACGCGACCCTTGTAGTCGGCAAGGCGGATGAGTTCGGCAACGTGGAGATCTGCAACGGCGGCCATCCGGCGCCATTCCATCTCGGATCTGAAAAGGTCACGGCCATACAGGCGGCTTCGGTTCCAGTAGGTTTGTTTTGCGACCAGAAATTCTCCAGCTCAACCCTGCGTACCGCCCCCGGAGATAGCCTGGTGATCTATACCGACGGCGTCTCCGAAGCGGAAGGTCCTGACGGCTCCCAATACGGCGCTTCGTCATTGGAAAAACTGCTCCAGAGTTGCCGCGAATTGCCATCGCAGGCGCTGCTGGAGAGGTGCCTGAAGGAGGTTCAGGGGTTCCGCGCCGGGTCGCCGCGGCTTGACGATCAGGCGCTCATGGTGCTGCAGTTTGCTCCCGGAGCAGCAAGTTAAGAACGGACATCAGAAATCGCCGAACAAGTGCGGAAACCGCGTGATTTGCCGCGCGTGGGACCAGTTGCATCCAGTGCCGGTTTGACAATATGCTGTCTGCATAGGCACACTACAGGTTTCGCCCCGTAAGTGCGTTACACCCATGCTGTCTTAACAAACAATTAGTGAACCGCCCCATGACAAACCGGGTCTCGTACACGTTGGAGTCAACGTTGGAGAGCGTGAACCATGCCGAACAGACGGCATCAGAAGCCGCAGCCCGGGCGGGTTTGGCGGAAGAAGAGCAGTACCAGGTAGCCATGGCTGTGCGTGAAGCGGCAGTCAACGCGGTATTGCACGGGAATGCTTACGATCCGGGCAAGAGATTTGTGGTGGCGTATGAAACCACCAGCGAGTCGCTGGTGATCACCATCACGGACCAGGGTAAGGGGCTTGATCCGGAATCCATTCCCGATCCGCTGGCGCCGGAAAACCTGATGAAAGGCTCGGGGCGCGGGATCTTTTTGATCCGGGCATTTATGGACGAAGTCAAGATTCGCAATACCAACCCAGGTACGGAAATCACACTTATCAAGCATACCGGCCGCAACGCGGCGAATGCCAAGGAGGAGGAAACACAGTGACCATGAAAGCAAGTAATCGGCAGGTTGACGGCGTGACCATTGTGGATATGAGCGGCCGCATCACTCTGGGAGAAGGCAGCGTGATACTGCGCGACACCATCCGCGATCTGGTCGGCAAGGGGCAGAAGAAAATCCTGCTCAACCTGGGCGACGTCACCTACATCGACAGCTCCGGTATCGGAGAGCTGGTCAGCGCCTTTACCGCGGTCCGGCGTGAAGGCGGCGAGCTCAAACTGCTGAACCTGACCAAGAAAGTCCATGACCTGCTGCAGATCACCAAACTCTATACCGTCTTCGATATTAAGGACGACGAAACCGCAGCCATCAAGTCGTTCGTAAAGTAACCAGCCAGACGGCAGGCGAGTTCACGCTCGCCTGCTGCCGGGATCTCACGCCCGGAATCTTCCGTTAAGAAACCCAGAAAAACGATCTCGCATGGTGCCCCTCGGGATACACGGTTAGTTCTTGCTCATCGTGAAATTTCCCGAACCAACACCGCATCCCGCCGACACCCCGCCCGTCAGGGTCCAGGTGCCGGTGATGGTTCTGCCGCTCACACTTCCCTGCATGGTGAGCAGGTTCTGAGTTTGGCCCGGAAACAGTGTCGTAATCGTCAAATTGAAAGGTCCGGTGAGCTTCCCATTGACCACTCCGGTTGAGGTGTAAGTAGCCGATTGCGGCGCAAAGCTGCTGTTAAAACAAGGCATTGCTGTCAGCAGGGCAAGATTGCTCACGCTTACATCTGAAGCGTTCCCCTGTTCCAGCGTTGCGCTGAAACTGAACGATTGCGCTCCTGTGAGAACCGCCGTCCAGTTGCCATTGATCGTTTGCGGGCTATTGCTACCGCAACCGCAGAGCGTGAATCCCAGGGCCAACAGCACAATGATCCCAGTTCGTAGCATGGAATCCTCCTTGCGTGGCGGCCTGAAAGCGTGCAACCGGGACACATGAGCAATCTGCTGCGTCAGCTTTACCGGCGCCGTAGAACTTTAACGCACAAGGAACGTTATTTCACAACGATCTTGCGCGTGAGTGCCCCGGAATTCCCTGCAGCGAAACCACGCCTTGGGGCTCATGGCTGATTGCTGTTAGCTGATGACAAAAAAGCCGGAGACATTCGTCCCCGGCTGCGTAGCTGTGACAGGAGAGAGCTTCAGGCGCTGCGTCGCGGACGTATGCTCAAATCGCGCACCTGCGCCAGCAAAGTGGAGCGCTGCATCGGATCCAGCTTGTCCAGGTACTCCACCACCTCGGCGATAAACTCGTCATGCATCAGGTCGGCGATATCGTCTTGCAATGTGCGGCACGATCCCTTCAGCAGGTCGCCCATGGAAACGTCCAGGGCCGTGGCCAGCCGCTGCAGTGATGACAGCGTGGGCATGGCCTTTTCGTTTTCAATTTTCGAAACGTAAGTGCGCGGCACCTGCATACGCAGGGCAAGCTGGCGTTGGCTAAGTCCGGACTTTTGTCTGAGCATGCGAATGGCAGCGGCAACCTGGAGCTGTGAATGATTGCCATTGGCGGGTGCCTCATCGGGCGGCGGCGTGGCCAGAATCGGCTCCGGCTCATCTTCGTCCAGCGAGGTACGGCATTTTCTGCAAAGATTGTTGGTGGTCCGGAATTGGACCAGATGACAGTGGTCACATCGAACCACTTCCCGGGAGTCGACCGGTGCCAGTGCTGTTGCCATGTATGATTTCGGAGTGCCAGAGCTAGGCAAAGCTCCAAAAATCGAACTAAGCTAGGGGCCCCTAACTGACGGTAGTCTCAAGCATCAACTCACACTTGTCAACAGGAAAGTTAGGCAAAAACCTGAATTAATGGTATAAAACCAGAGAACAAACGGAGAAACAGGTAAAAGGTCAGTTGAAAACTGACCTACTAGCAGTATCAGCATCTAGCGATTCGCGTGCGGATCGCGGGGTCCCCGGCGCACCCGGTTTTGGTGCGATGGGGTGCAATCGCGGGCCTTCGCGGGGTCCCAGCGCGACAGGTTTCGGCGCGATCGGCTGCCGACAGACGTCATCGCGCAAGCGATGCAACGTTGCTACAAACTGCACATGGAGAAGCAGGCATAAAACAATGATGAGCCAACCTAGCCTTGATCGAGCCCAGGCGTGGAGCCTGTTGTGCGAATACACCCAATCAGACAGCCTGCGCAAGCACATGCTGTCCGTGGAAGCGTGCATGCGCGCCTACGCCCGCAAGTTCGGCGAGGACGAAAACAAGTGGGGGATCACCGGACTGCTGCATGATTTCGACTATGAAAAGTACCCCACGCCGGCCGAGCATCCATTCGTGGGCAATAAGATCCTGGAAGAACGAGGCTATCCGGAAGAGCTGCGGCGCGCCATTCTCTCCCACGCCGACTACAGCGGCGTGAAGCGTGAGAGCCGGATGGAAAAAGCGCTTTATGCCTGCGACGAGATCTCCGGCTTCATCACCGCGAGCGCCCTGGTCAAACCAAACAAATCGCTGGCCGAAGTCGAAGCCAAATCCGTGCGCAAAAAAATGAAAGACAAAGCCTTCGCCCGCAGCGTGAATCGCGATGACATCATCAACGGCGCGGCCGATCTCGGCGTTGACCTGGAAGAGCACATCGCTTTCTGCATTGAGGCGATGAAGAGCATTGCGGCAGAGCTAGGGCTGGCGGGAACAGAGCAAAATCGGGTGATCGGGTGACCGGGTGATACGGTGATCTGGAAACAGTGGTCCGATGGTGCCGCTGATGTTATTTAGTGCTTGGATTTATTCGATAAAGCGCCCAGACCCGGCCCTCCGATCACCTGATCACGCGCGATCACCAGATCACCCGATTCCCTCACTCATACCTCAGCGCGACCATGGGATCAACCTTGGTCGCCGCACGCGCCGGGAGATAACTTGCAACAAGGGTGACCACCGCTAGCAGCGCGGTCACAACCACAAAGATTACCGGATCCCAGCTTTGAACTCCGAACAGCATGCTGCGCATGAGGTAAGCCGCCAGCAACGCGGCCACAATGCCGATGGCCACTCCAGGCACGATCAGCCGCACTCCCTGTGAAAGCACCATCTGCAGCACGTTGCTGCGCTGCGCCCCCAACGCCATGCGAATGCCGATCTCCTGCGTGCGCTGGCTAACCGAATATGCAACCACACCGTAAAGTCCGATAGTGCCCAGCAGCAGCGCCAAAGCCGCAAACACGCCAACCAGGATCGCCGGATAGCGATGCAGGAAAGCTGCGGGCGATCGGCGAATACGGTCTTCCATGGTCTGCACTTCGAAGGTGACGGCGCTGGGATCGATCTGGTGCAACGCCTGAGTGATTTCGGCAACCATAGCGTCCGGACGCTGCTCGGTCCGAATAATCAAGTTGTAATACGAGCGGGCGTTCGCTTCCATCGGCGTGTAGATGGCGGGACGCGCGGGCGTATCGAGCGGGCCTTCCTTGATGTCGCGCACCACGCCGATCACCTGCCGTGGCTTTTCTTTATCGGAATAGGTAAACCATATCTGCTGCTTGAGCGGATCAAGGCCGGGCATGAACTGATCAGCCAGCGTCTTGTTGACGATCACGCGTTGCGGCCCGGTCGCATTGTCGGCCTCGGTAAACCAGCTTCCCTGCAACAGCTCCGCGCCCAGCGTCTGAAAAAATGTCCGGCTGACCTCGCGGCTGTTTGCTTCGCGGCCTTGCGGGGTTTCGGAAGGCACTCCCACAACGCGAAGATTGCTGGTATTGCCGCCGTTGGAGACCGGCAAAAGGCTGCTGGTGCCCGCGGATTTCACCCCGGGCAAAGCGCGTATACGATCCAGCATGTCCTGATTTGCCTGCAACTTTGCCGGGTCGGTTGGAAAACGCGCTTCGGTCAGCCCCACTCCCAGGCCGAGCAGATTCTGCGCGTCGAACCCCGGATTGACGTTCAACAGGCGGTACAGGCTCTTGACCAGCAGCCCGGAACCGGCCAGCAACACCATGGCCAGTGCGACTTCCCCTATGACCAGCGCAGAGGCAAACCGCTTCCACGATCCCGACTGCGAGCTGCGCGAACCTTCTTTCAGCGCGCTCTGCACGTTTGTGCCCGATGCATGCAGCGCCGGCGCCAGCGCAAACACCACGCCTGTCACCAAGGCCAGGAAAAACGTAAACAAGATCACGCTGCCATCCAGGCCCATGTGCTTGAGGTAGGGCATGCTGTCCAGAAAGTCCGGCGGAATCATGGCGACGAAGCCCTTGACCGTCCAGTGGGCTATCACCAGGCCTGCGATCGCACCCGTGATCGAAAGAACCAGGCCTTCGGTCAGCATGAGTCCGATCAGCCGTGTCCGGCTTGCGCCCAGGGCAGTACGCACCGCCATCTCGTTGCGTCGTGCCATGGAACGGGCCAACAACAGGTTGGCGACATTAGCGCATGCGATCACCAGCAGCAATGCCACTGCTCCCAGCAGCACCAGCAAAATAGGACGTATCTGGCCGACGATCACCTCGCTCAGCGGCACGACCGTGGTCCGCAGTTTGTCATTCCATTGCGGATATTGCTTCTCCAGCCTCTCGGCGATCACGTTCATGGCTGCGGCCGCGCTCTCGCGCGAAACACCCGGCTTCAGGCGTCCGATCACGTTGAGCCAATGCAAATTTCTTCGCTGCTGCAGACCGCCGGTGGCGTGGAGGGTTTCCCACACGTCAGGGTCGCCGACCGGAGCAAAATGAAAATCGGCCGGCAACACGCCAATAATCGTATTCGGCTGGTCGTCAATGTTCAGTACCTGGCCAATCACGTCTTTGCCACCGAAATGCCGCTGCCACCAGCCATAGCTGAGCATCACCATGCGCGGCGCCGTCGCCAGATCTTCACCAGCGCGGAAATCGCGGCCTGTGACCGGTTGAACGCCCAGGACCTTGAAAAAATTGTCGGAGACCGCCGCGGAAGGCAGCAGCTCAGGCGAGCCCGTAGCACGGAGAAGCACCTGGTTCTGCCCGTAGCCCGCCAGGCCGTCAAAGACCTGCTGCTGCTCCCGCCAGTCGAGGAAGTCAGGATAGGACGCCTCAAACTGGGTGAACACCTCGGCTTGCCGCGTGTCGTAGATCTCCATCAGCCGCGAAGCATCGCGGTACGGGAGCGGCTGGATCAGCGTTGCATCGATAAACGTAAAGATAGCAACGTTGGCCGCAATCCCCAGCACCAGCGTGATCAGGGCAATCGAGGTAAAGCGCGGCGACTTGAGCAACGTACGCAGTTCATAGCGGAGGTCCTGCAGGATGGCAGTAAACATGGTTGGCTGCTCCTTCGTCGGGAGAAACACCCGCCCTTCTGGTGTTTACCTTCCCTTGTGAAAAAGGTTCCCCGGATTTTGGGTTAGACGCACGTATACCGGATGGGTTTTGCACCCGATGCGGGGCGAACGCAAATAAATCCGCTTCAGGCTGGATCGTTTTGCGCGCCAACGAATCCATTCGATAGGTTCAAGTCATATGGATGAAGAGGAGCATAGATGCCTCTGGTTCGAATCTCCCTGCTTGCAGGCAAATCTGACGTACAAAAACGAAAGATCGCTGACGCAGCTCATCGCGCCCTGGTAGAAACCATTTCCATCCCGGCTCAAGACCGATTCCAGATCATCACCGAGCACACCAAGAGCGACCTTATCTACGATCCTTCTTATCTCAACATCGAACGCACCGATGATGTCGTGGTCATTCAGGTCACCATGAGCGCGGGGCGCACGCTTGAAGTCAGGAAAGCGCTCTACCGCCGCATGGCTGATCTGCTTCACCAGCAAGCCGGCCTGCGCAAAGAAGATGTCTTCATCAATCTAATCGAGGTGGCGAAAGAGAACTGGTCGTTCGGCAACGGCGAGGGACAATACGCAACGTAAGAGCGGGCTCTGGTGACTCGTGGCGCAATCTACTTGACCAGCGCGCCGGACCGAATGAGATTAGCCAGCTTGGCAAAATCGACGGCAAACACGCGGTCTTTCTCGATGGTCGGGCTCACTTTGCGTATGGCTGCGTGGGTCCGCTGCAATGCCGCGCTGCTCTTGAGCGGCGCCAGAAAGTCCAATGCCTGCGCCGCCGCGCAGGCCTCGATCGCCAGCACGTGCGTTGTGTTTGCGACGACCTTCTTCAGCTTGATCGCCGCCGCCATGCCCATGGAGACGTAATCCTCTTTATTGCCGGAAGTGGTGATGGAATCGACCGATGCTGGATGCGCCAGCACCTTGTTTTCGCTGGCCAGCGCCGCTGCCGTCACCTGCGGCATCATGAAGCCGGAGTTGATGCCGGCATCGCCGGCGAGAAACGGCGGCAGCCCCTCATTCAACGCGGGATTCACCAGCCGCTCAATCCTCCGTTCAGAGATTCCCGCCAGCGCGCTCAGGGCGATCGCCATGTAGTCCAGGGCAAAGGCCAGCGGCTCGCCATGGAAATTTCCGCCGGAGATGATGTCACCTTCAACCCCGTTGCCGACAAAGACCAGCGGATTGTCGACCGCCGAGTTCATTTCGATCGCAAATGTCTGGCGACAGAACTCCAGCGTGTCGCGCACCGCGCCGTGGACCTGGGGAATGCAACGCAGCGAGTACGCATCCTGCACGCGGCCGCAATCCTTGTGCGACTCGCGAATCTCGCTTCCGGCAATCAGCCGCCGCAGATTGGCTGCTACCTTCATCTGCCCGGCGTGCGGACGCGCAGCATGAATGCGCTCATCAAATGCGACGTCGGTTCCATGCAACGCGTCGAGTGACATTGCGCCCAGCACGTCAGCCGTCTCGGCGAGCATTTCCGCGGCCAGCAACGCCAGACTCCCCACCGCCAGCATGGCTTGCGTGCCATTGATCAGAGAGATGGCCTCTTTTGCTTCGGGGACAAGCGGCGTGATCGCGGCGCGCTTCAGTGCTTCGGCGGCAGACGCCCGTCCCAGCTCATCCCAGACTTCTCCTTCGCCGATCATCGCCAGCGCCAGGTGCGCCAGAGGCGCAAGATCGCCGCTCGCACCTACGCTTCCCTGCGACGGCACCACAGGATGGACGCCATGGTTCAGCATGGCGCAGATCAGGTCAATCACCTCGGCCCGAACGCCGGAAAAACCCTTGGCCAGCGAGTTGGCCCGCAGCAGCATCATGGCCCGCGTTTCTTCCTGGGTCAGGGGCTCACCGACTCCGGCTGAATGGGACCGGATCAGGTTCACCTGCAGCTGGCGGTTCTGCGCCGGCTCAATATGCACGTCGCTGAGCTTGCCTACGCCGGTGTTGATGGCATAAGCCACGCGGTTTTCCCGCAGCAGCTTCTCCACTACTTCACGCGCCTCTGCAACTTTGGTTCGCGCCACCTGGGCTGGCGCTACCTCGCGCCGCTCATAGACCACCTGGCGCAGTTCATCGAAGGAAAGACTGTTGCCGTTGATTTCTAAACGATTCATGAATTCTTGGCGTGCCCGGTAAATGCCTTTAAATATTTTTCCGGCAGCGGGCAGCGATCAAACTTGTCGTCCACAATAATGTGCATCGTCTCGCCCGTTGCCAACAGCGCGCGATCGGCCTGGCGAAAAACCTCGTAAGAAAAATGCAGAAGCATGGAGCGGACATTCTTCAAGACCGTCCGTACCACGATCTCATCATCATACTGGGCAGGCGCTTTGTAACGCACGCGTAGGTCGACGACAGGAATATGGCAATTGTCCTGCTGCTCCATCTCGCTGTACTGGAAGCCGAGCTGCCGCAGCAGCTCCACGCGCCCGACCTCAAACCACACCACAAAGTTGGCGTGATAGACAACGCCCATGCAGTCGGTCTCGGCATAGCGCACGCGCAGCGTGGTTTCGCCTGCAATCATTTTCCCGTCCAGGTTGGTTTTCGCTTTTCCAGAAATGAGGTAATACCCTCTTTGAAATCGGCTGTCTTGCGGATGGCCGCATTGGCCTGCACCGCCTGCGTCACCTGCCGGTCAAGCTGCTCACGCGTATAGCTGGAGAGCAGTTTCTTGGTCGCCACGAGTGACGCTGGACTATTTTCCATCAGCTGGTTAGCCAATTCGTATGCGCGCGCCATCAATTGTTCCGCAACCACGATCTCACTGATCAAACCGAGCTTGAGCGCCTCGTCCGCGCCAAACACACGGCCCGTGAGCAGGAGCTCGCGCGCGCGTTTCTCGCCGATGTTGGCAATCAGAAAGCTCGAAACAATTGCCGGTACGAAGCCGATGCGGACCTCGGTGTAGCCAAACTTCGCTTCCGGACTGGCCAGCGTGAAGTCGCACAACGTTGCCAGCCCCGTGCCGCCGGCGATGGCCGGACCGTTCACGGCTGCAATTGTCGGCTTGGGAAAAGCATACAGCGAGCGAAACAGCATGGCCATCGTTTCCGAATCAATCAGGTTCTGCTCATGAGTGCGTCCCGTAAGCTGCTTCAGATTGTCCAGATCCATGCCGGAGCAGAAGGCCTTGCCTGCGCCGGTGAGGACTATGATCTGCGCTGCCGAACGCTCTCCCTGCGTCAACGCCGCGAGCAGATCGTCAATCAGCTCGTAGCTGATGGCATTGCGCTTGTCCGGCCGCTTGAGCGTGATGGTGGCGATGCCCTGATCCTCGGAATAATGGACCGTCTTATACGTTTGAGTCATTGAATTTGTGTGTGCTTCCTGGCAATATCGGCTGACATCTCGATCACCGCATCCAGCGGCTTCTTGAGCGGCACTTTCCCACCGCGCTCCGTGAGCGCCTGGACAGCAGTTTCTGTTGGTATGTTCCCTATCATCTCATCCTGCGCAAAGGGACAACCGCCCAGACCGCCGATGGCAGAATCAAACCGCCGGCAGCCTGCGTCAAACGCGGCGACAATCTTCTCCGCCGCTCCGGCCCTTGTGCTGTGCAGGTGAGCGCCGATCTCCAAATAGTCGTAGGCGCCGGTCACAGCGGAAATCAACTCGCCCACCTGCGCCGGCGTAGCCAATCCGACGGTGTCGGCAAGCGAAACCTGATGAATGTTCATATCGGCCAGAATGCCGACAGCTTCCACGACCTCCTCAGCATTCCACAAATCACCGTACGGATTGCCGAACGCCATCGAGATATACGCCACCACGTCCAAGCCGGCCGCATCAGCTTTGAGCGTGATCTGCTCCAGCTCGTCGATGGCTGCTTCCAGCGTCTGGCTCTGGTTGCGCTCCAGAAATGTCGGCGAGACGGAATAGGGGAAGCCGAGCGTCTGCACTGCTTCGGTCGCAATCGCCCGCTCCGCGCCTTTCTGGTTCACCACGATCCCGATGATTTCCACATCGTCCGGCGGGTCAAGCTGCTTGAGCACCTGTTCCGAGTCGGCCATCTGCGGGATGGCTTTGGGCGAGACGAACGAGACAGCGTCAATATGCTTGAATCCAGCCCCGATCAACGCCCGCAGATACTGGACCTTCAAGGCAGTCGGAATCTGCCCTTTGAGGCCCTGCCAGGCATCACGGGGACATTCGATTAGCTTTACGTCGTTGGACATCTAAAATCCACCACGGAGACACGGAGACACGGAGAAGAAAGAGGTCATAGAACCCTCCTCACGATTCCATTTCTCAGCACCGGGACGTTGAAGTTGAGAATGAACCCAGCTGGCTTCTGGAGCATGCGAAGGTAAGTCAATAACTGGGCCTCGTGAACCGGCAATATGCGCTCCACCGCTTTCAGTTCCACAACCACCGTATCTTCTACGAGTAAGTCAAGTCTATGGCCGCAGTTCAGATTCACGCCCTTATATACGACCGGTACCACCATCTGGCGCTTAAACTTGAGGCCGCGCAGCCGTAACTCGTGACAAAGACACTCCTCATAGATCGATTCTATGAGGCCAGGCCCAATCGCCTTATGCACTTCAATGGCGGCGCCAATGATCTTCTCGGTTAATTCCTCGTATCTCAAACCAAGCTTTGTGCCTGCGCCCTCTGTATGATCCATTTTTCTTGCTCCTGACTTGCCTTTCTTTTTGGTTCTTCTCCGTGCCTCCGTGTCTCCGTGGTAGGGTAGGTTTACGTTTGCAGCACTCCCACCTTAAACTCCCTGACCTTCGGGTTCAAACTCGCCGCTTCGAGGGCCACGATCAATGTCTGGCGCGTCTCCATGGGATCAATGATCTTGTCGATCCACAATCTGGCTGCGCCGTAACGCGGATCGGTCTGGTGATCGTAGGTCGCTTTTACCGAGCTATAAAGCTCCTGGCGTTCCTGCTCGCTCAGCTTCTTGCCGCCGCGTTCCAGCTGTTTGATCTTGATCTCCACCAGCGTACCCGCCGCAGCGGCGCCGCTCATCACCGCATAGCGCGCCGAAGGCCAGGCAAAGACAAACCGCGGATCGTAGGCTTTGCCGCACATCGCGTAATGTCCCGCGCCGAATGATCCGCCGATAATTACCGTAATCTTCGGCACCACCGAATTGGCCACGGCATTCACCATCTTGGCGCCGGCTTTGATGATCCCGCTCCACTCAGCGTCACGACCCACCATGAAGCCGTTTACGTCATGCAGAAAAACCAGGGGCACAAGGTTTTGGTTGCAATCCATGATGAAGCGCGCAGCCTTCTCCGCGCTTTCGGTGTAGATCACGCGCCCGAACTCGGTGCGCTTTTCCCCGTGGTGCGGGTCCGTCTGCTGCACCGGGAGGGCTTGATTGGCCACAATCCCGACCGCGAAGCCGCCAATGCGCGCCAGCCCGCAGACCATCGTCTTCCCGTACTCGGCTTTGTATTCATCGAACTTTCCGCCATCCACCACGCGCGCGATGATCTCTCTCATGTCATACGGCCGCATGCCGTCGGCTTCAAAGACCCCGTAGATTTCTTCGGCCGCGTAAGCCGGAGCTTCGCTCTTGATCCGGTTGAACGGAGCGGTTGGTTTATGGCCCAGCTTGCTGACCAGGGAGCGGATGCGCTCGATGCAGATATGGTCGTTGGGCTCGCGATAGTCGACCGTGCCGGCGATCTGCGCATGCATCTGCGCGCCGCCCAGCTCTTCCGCCGAATATTTCGCGCCGATCGCCGCCTGCACCAGCGCCGGCCCCGCCAGGAAAAGCCCGCTGCCTTCGGTCATTAAAATGGTGTCGCACATTACGGGCAGATATGCGCCGCCGGCTACGCACATGCCCATGATCGCCGTGATCTGCGGAATGCCCATGGCCGACATTACCGCGTTGTTGCGAAACACCCTGCCAAAATCATCGGTGTCTGGAAACACATCTTCCTGCAGGGGCAAGAACACACCCGCGGAATCAACCAGGTAAATCGTGGGAATATGGTTTTCGATGGCGATGTTCTGCGCCCGGATCACCTTCTTGGCCGTCATCGGGAAAAACGCACCGGCCTTGACCGTGGCATCGTTGACGATCAGCATGAAGAGCTTACCGTGAATGCGTCCGAGCCCCGTCACTACGCCGGCAGCCGGCGCGCCGCCCCACTCTTCATACATTTCATAGGCAGCGTAAAGGCCGAGTTCGAACAGTTCGCTATCGCGGTCGATCAGAAGATTGATGCGCTCGCGGGCGGTCAGACGCTTCTTTGCATGCTGCGACTCAATTCCCTTTTCACCGCCTCCCAGGCGTATCTGCTCTTCCTCAGTGCGGATCTCGGAGACAAGTCCGGCCATGGCGCGCATGTTCTTTTCAAAGCGGGCGGAGGTAGCGTCAATTTTGCTGGGAAGCTTGGGTATCTGATCGGCCATAGAGATTAGGCAAACCAGTTAGAGTAAATGAGAGCGAGAAAGCGGCGCAAACCGGGACCAAACCCTACCACGGATGACGCGGATTTGCACGGATCAAAAAGGCGTAAACCGGAATCATTGTTTTCGTGGCCAAAATTGCCGCAACGCAAAAAGCGATCCAACGGCTGCGCACCCAGCCGCAAACTCGAGCGAATAGACCAGCCGGAGAAATTCTTCCAGGCCACATTGACCATCCCGGCAGCCGGGCGGCGTTACAAAGCTGCTGAATAGGACAAAGTAGCCGAAGAGCAGTCCCAACCAGCAGCATGCTCACTGCGACACCGGCTGCAAGCAGCATTGCCCTAACCGTTCTCATTTATCAGCTCCGCGAATGGCCTCAGCAACTGGATCTTCCGCAATCTCATCCAGCAACCCAATTCTCAACGCTTCTTCCGCGGACACCATCTCCGCCAGCAGAAACATCTGCAATGCCCGCGCTTTGCCGACCAGGCGCGGCAATCGCTGCGTGCCGCCCCAACCGGTGATCACCCCCAGGCTGGCGCCGCGGTGGCCAAACACCGCATTGGGCGCGGCGATACGATAATCGCAGGCCAGCGCCAGATCCATGCTGCCGCCCATACAGTAGCCGCGGATCGCAGCGATGACCGGGGCAGGAAAATGGTCGATAGTCCGCATGAGAGCCTGGCCGCGCCGGGAAAATTCGAAGCCTGCCGGGCCGCTGAGTCGCGAGATTTCATTCAGGTCAGCCCCAACCGAGAAGAATTTTTCATTCCCGGTAATGATGAGGGCTTTCAGTTGTCCGGCTTCAGCTTCGGCCTGTAACTCTTGAACCGCGGCAAGCAAGGCGGCCACCCGGGCCATGCTGAGAATGTTGGCGCCATCGGATGAAACCAGCTGGAGCACGGCATAGTCGCGTTCGCGAAGCAAAACGAAATATTGATTGTCCGTCAGGTTAACGATTTTTCTCCGCGCCTCCGCGTCTCCGCGGTGAAATCCTCGTCAGTAGAAATCGCTGCAACTCAGGAAGAACCCGCAGGTCTTGCAGACCATCTTGCAGCGCGAATCTTTCATCTTCGAGCCGCAATTGGGACAATAGCTGGAGACATCAGCCGCTCGCCGGGGCTGCTCATCATCCTGGACGCGTGCCAAAGGTTCTATCCGATCCTGCTGGCTCATCAGTTGGCAGTGTAACTCCATCTCCGGCGATCACACAGCAAAAAGCAGCCCGGCAACAGTGCTGCTTCAGCCGACATCTCACCTCCAGGGCACTCCAAGTGGTTTGGAGAGAAGCGGCGAGCCGTGGAACTGCGCCGCGAGGCCCGCGGGCCCGCGGGGCGCGCATCGGGAGCAGAAAACCGCTCTTGCGGAATGAACCTCCAGAGGTTTGGAGCGCAGCGACAGGAATCGATGAAACTCGTCTTCTTTGGCCTGACCATCTCTTCGTCCTGGGGCAACGGGCATGCTACGCCGTATCGGGCCATCATCCGTGCATTGCATGATCTGGGCCACAAAGTCCATTTCTTTGAAAAAGACGCATCTTATTACAGCTCCCGCCGCGACTTTGAATCCTGTGACTACTGCCGGCTGACGATTTACCCGGAATGGAACGCAATTCGGGCGCAAGCATTGGCTGACGCGGCCGACTCCGACGCCGTGATCACTGCCAGCTTTCTTCCCGAAGGCCAGCAGATCAACGATGAGGTGCTTGAGCTGGCGCACCCGTTGCACATCTTTTACGACCTCGATACTCCGGTCACACTGCGCAGGATGGAGCAGGAGGGCGTGGATTATCTGCGGCGCGACCAGATTAGCCGCTTTGATCTGGTGCTCTCTTTCACCGGCGGCCGGACGCTTGAAGTTCTGCAAAAGGAATATGGCTCACGGCGGGCACGTCCTCTTTATGGCTGTGTTGATCCGGACGATTATCTGCGATGTGATCCAGCTCCGGAATTTGCCTGTGATCTCAGCTACATGGGAACCTACTCTGCCGATCGCCAGGAAAAGCTGAACGAGCTGCTGCTGGAGCCTGCGCGCCGGAATCCCGCGCGGCAGTTCCTGCTGGCAGGATCCCTTTATCCCTGGCATTGGCAATGGCCGGACAATGTGCGACGGATCGAGCACGTGTCGCCGGCCGATCATGCACGCTTTTATTCGTCTTCGCGGATCACCCTCAACCTGACGCGCAATGAAATGGCGGCGTACGGCTGGTGTCCTTCCGGCCGCTTCTTTGAGGCCGCAGCCTGCGGCACGCCGTTGATTACCGACTCATGGGAAGGGCTCGATTCATTCTTCGATCCGCAACACGATCTGCTGGTGGTCAAGCGCGGGGAGGATGTGGAAAGCGCGCTGCAAACGCCCAATAGCGACTTGCAATCCATGGCCCGCCATGCCCGGCAACGCACCCTGGATGAACACACCGGAAAGGTGCGCGCCGGACAGTTGCTCAAGTACCTCGAGGAGGCCTTTTCCGTGAAGAATGAATCCGTACAAACCGAGGTGGCGCAATGATCGGCATCATTCCGGCGGCGGGGGCGGGGCAGCGCATACAGCCGCTGGGCTGCTCCAAGGAGTTGCTGCCTGTCGGGTCGCGGCTGGTAGACGGCGTGGAGCGTCCGAAAGCGGTTTCGGAATACCTGGTGGAGCGGATGATCGCCGCCGGCGCCGATCAGATTTGCATGGTCATCTCCGCCGAAAAGACTGACATCATCGAGTACTACGCCGAGCGCGACTATACAGCGGAGATTTTTTACGTCGTGCAGAAGACCCCTCGCGGGCTGTGCGACGCCCTTTTTCGCGCTGAGCCTTTCGCCCGCCATCATGAGCGCGTGCTGATCGGCCTGCCCGACACCATCTGGTTCCCCGAAAACGCGTATGTCCCGGCGTTGTCAGCTCAAGAAGCCGACTGTAACCTGATCCTGTTCCCTGTGGATGAGCCTTCGGCCTTTGACGCAGTGAATTGTGACGACCTCGGCTTTGTGGAGGAAGTTCAGGTCAAGAGCCGGAATGCGCGTTCCAACTGGATATGGGGCGCCGTCACCACCACGGGCGAGGCTTTCCGCCGGCTGAAGTTGTTGTGGGATTCCCGCCACCAGAGCGATGAATATCTGGGCGAACTGCTCAACGCCTTCATCGCCGCCGGCAACGTAGTGCGGGGAACGTTTTGCGGCGAAACCTACATGGACGTCGGCACACTTGGGGGCTATCACAACGCTCAGGACTATTTGCGTGCGCACATGACGCGGTCGCGCCGCGTGGCCTAAACGCCTGGACCGTGAACGCCTCAGGCGCTGGCGCGCAGAATGTCCCGTATCTCGCGGTTGATCTTCGCGCAGTCGCGGCTGGCCTTATCAATCAACTCCGCCCACTTCTTGGTATTGTCGTCCAGGTTTGACTGGGCAAGCAGGTACGATGCCTGCATGATCGTCTCCACGGAGTTGCTGAGGTCATGAGCCAGGGCCCGAAGCTTGGTATTAATTTCCGCAGGAATCTTGGCTGTCGACTCCATTTTTGGCTGCGCGCTCATATGTTTTTCCTCGTGCGTATTTTGTAACGGCACCAGACACCAATCCTATGTTCGTCATGAAGTTAGAAGCAAATCATGCCTTTCGTGTTGTCCCGTGCTGCTGGTTTCAGCAGTGGCCATTGGGACGTGTCCTGTTTTCTTAATCTCCACCGACCGGGCATTCTTCGTAGTTCGCTAAGGTAAATCATTCGGTAGAATCTAGCGCTTTCTCTGATGGGGATTAAGGCGGACCCGCCCTACAATCCCGCCCCAATCACAGCAGTACAAATCAGATTTTTCGACCCTTTGTTGAAGACTTTAGCTCGCCGCGCACGCTCGGCAGTGAGCCTTTTAGGGGGACGTGTGCGCGCATTGCAGATTCGGGTCCTGTTGTCTATTCTTTTGTGCTCCTTGCCGGCTCTGGCAGGGACACAGTTCAAGGCCAGCACTACACTAACCGCGGAAACTTCCAACAACACCAGCACGGCGACAACGTTTGCCGCTCAAACCAATGGCAACCTGGGACCGGCCAACATCAGCAAAATGCCGACGCGCAGTCTGCTCTATCCCGGCTCGACCGCGAAGATTTACGCGCACTTTGTTCCCTGGTTCGGTTTTGGCGATCACATGAACGTCGGCTACGTCTCCAGCGATACTCTGCAGATACAAAAACAGGTGAATGACATGATCAGCCGTGGGCTGGATGGCGCTGTCATCGACTGGTATGGCCGCGGCGAGTCGAATGCGCATTTTGTTTCCTACGACAAAGCCTCGCAAAGCTTCATGCACGAATCAGAGCTGCATGCAGGATTCAATTTCGCCATCATGCATGATGCCGGTGCGCTCAAGACCTGCGCGGCGACCGCGGGCTGCGACCTGACCCAAACCCTGATCGACGACCTGAACTATGCCAACGTCACTTATGCAGGTTCGCCGGCATACCTGCTCAGTGGCGGGCGACCCGTCATCTACCTCTTTGGTCACGAGGCTTACGCCATCGATTGGACGCGCGTCCGCGCCGGCGTTGCCGGCAATCCGATGTTCATCTTCCGCAACGGCAGCGGCTTTACCAAAGCCCAGAGCAGTGGAGGATTTTCATGGGTTGCGCCGGAAACCGTCTCCGCTACAAACCTGATGGCGCTCGCCTACCTGGATAACTACTACAAGACAGCGCTTTCGTTTCCCACTGAGTATTCCACCGGCTCAGGCTACAAAGGCTTCAATGACTCGCTGGCGGCCTGGGGCACCGGTCGACTCATTGGCCAGCAGTGCGGACAAACCTGGCTGCAGAGCCTGGCTGACGCAGGCAAATATTATTCTGCGACGAAGCAAATGCCGGGCATTCAGCTCGTGACCTGGAATGACTACGAAGAAGCCTCGGAGATTGAAACCGGCATCGACAATTGCGTGAGCGTCACTGCTGCCGTATCCGGAACCACAGTATCCTGGACCATCAGCGGCCAGATGAACACGGTGGATCATTTCTCTGTATTTGTTTCCCAGGACGGCGAGAATCTGATGTGGCTGGCTGACGCCTCAACCACCATCGGCTCACTCGACCTGGCAAGTTTCACGCTGAATTCCGGTAATTACGTTGTCTACGTGAAGGCTGTGGGCAAGCCTTCGCTGACGAACAAGATGTCGGCCGGCGTGCAGCTTACCGTGCCAAACCAGCCGCCGGTCGCTGCTCTGAGCGTGACGCCCTCCACCGGAACGGCGGCATTAACCGTGAGCGCTTCAACTGCCGGTTCCAGCGATCCGGATGGAACGATTGCGTCAACCAGCATCACCTTTGGCGACGGCAGCGCCGCCGTCAGCGGAACGAGCGCAACCCACGTTTACCAGACGGCCGGAACTTACACCATTACAGCGACCGTAACCGACAATCTTGGCGCGACAGCGAGCAAGTCGGCCAGCGTAGTGGTGACCGCGGTTGTGCCGAACAAGCCGCCGATCGCGTCGGTCTCGGCTACGCCTGCGTCAGCTTACGGTCCTGCCAGCATCAGCGTAAGCGCGGCTGGATCTACGGATCCCGATGGCACCATCGCGGGTGCAGTACTCAATTTTGGCGACGGCTCATCGGCCAGCGGGCTGACGGCAACCCATACCTACGGCAATGCCGGCGTTTACACTCTGACTGCGACCGTCACCGACAACCAGGGAGCTTCTTCTTCCGCCAGCACAACCGTGACAGTGAAAGCTCCTGAGGTGATTGTCAGCAGCCCATCGAATGGCGCGACGGTCAGCGTTCAACCTGCCGTGGTAGCAAACGGCTTTTCGGGAAATCCCGTAACGGCCATGCAGGTTTACCTGGATTCGAAGCTTGTGGTGTCGGTCAATTCTTCCAGCCTGAATACCAAAGTCGCCATGACAGCGGGAACTCACACGCTGATTGTGAAGGGTTGGGACAACGCGGGCCGCAACTTTTCCAAATCGCTGAACGTGACGGCAATCGACCAGCCGCCAACGGCTGCGCTCAGCCTGACCTCCAACTCGATCCTGGTCGGCGGATCGATTACTGCGTCGGCGGCGGGGTCAAGCGATCCCGACGGTTCCCTTGCCAACGCAACGATCAACTTTGGCGACGGCACGTCGACTGCCGGGCTCAGCGCCTCGCATCAGTACAAAGTTGGCGGAACTTATACCGTCACCGCGACTGTTACCGATAATCTGGGCGCAGCCTCGAGTACCTCCGCGACCGTGGTGGTCAAGCCGCAATTTGTGACCATCGCCAGTCCAACTGCAACGTCAACCACCAGCACCTCAGTTCGCGCGACCGGCGCGTCTTCCTCCGGTTATTCGGTGGTGGCCACGCAGGTATACCTGGATGGCGTGCTCAAGTTTCAATCATCCACCAGCACAGCGGACACAACGTTGCCGCTATCCGTGGGAGCACATCAGATCACAATTCAAGGATGGGACAGTTCAGGAGCGACATTCAGAGCAGCGGTGACCATAACGAGGAAATTGTAGCTGCCTGGTGAGCAGAAACGTCGCCGCTCGGCCCATACGTCACCGAGGAGGCGTGTAACAGGAGCCTAAACTGCCTTCCCCAGCCTTCAGTTAGCCTGGCTGTTGGAGCAAAGCAGCAGAATTATTAGGCTTCCCAGACGAAAGCATCAAAGCGCCGGCGTGTCTCGAAGCCGAGCCTGCGGTAGAGTTCAACCGCCTTGCTGTTGGCTTCGGTCACGGTCAGGCTCAGACCAATGAAGTTGCGGGTACGAAGCTCCTGCGTGCACAGTCCAATCAGAGATTCGCCCAGCTTCTTTCCGCGATGCTCCGGCAGCACGCAGACTTGTGTGATGTGCCCTACGTCATCGCGAACGCGAGAGCACAACAGCAGCCCGGCAACGGAGCGCGTTGGCTTGTGCAGAGCGACGAAGGACGCATGGCCATCAAAGACGCCGCAGCCGGGAAAACGGACGATATTGTTCAAAAAGCGCAGCGATCCGTTCAGGTTGCGGTATTGATCGTTGATCTCGGCATCGATGTGCTCACGATAGGCAGTGGTGATCACCGCAGCCGCGGGCTGAAAGTCCTGCTCCACCCAGCGCCGGAACTCAAAATCCGCCAGCGGCGCTATATGCGGGCGCAATCCATTCTTGAGTGGAAGCGTCATAAAGAGACGGGGAAACTGGCGAAAGCCCTCCGCCAGAAACGGTCCGCTGAGCACTCCTGACTCGTGGGGCAAAAGCTGCGCTTCAATGCGCTGAATCCCCGGCGACTGCTGCAGCGTTCCAATTACGTGCACCGCCAGCCGATGCTCCACGGTCTCGCCTTCCATGCGGATGGAATCGTCGGCATAAAGGTCGCCGATCACGCCCTTGCTGCCTTCATAGACAAAAAAAGCGTAGCCGCCAATGTGGTTGTCTTCCACCGCGGCATAGCCAGGCAAAATCTTGGAATCGATATAACGGAGAATCATCTCGGCGGAAGGGCGGTAATCCCAGGACATCATCTGCGCCCATAAAAGCGTCTCCCGCTCCAGCAGCGGACGCAGGTGGTGGGAGCTGAAGTGCCTGAGGTCCAGAATCTCCACGCCAAAAGGATGATGAATCCGGGGTGTATCGATCGGGGTATGAAGGCCCATGGAACTTCCCTATATCCGCGCTACCTACTACGGTAAACGGCGGCGAGCTAAGAGTCTAGCGTTGCCTCAGGAATTAAGCAAAGCTTGTATCTACCTTAGGAACCAAAGCAGTAGGAACCAGCGGCGTCACTGTCCTTTTATTTTTCCGGTCCAACTAGAAAAAACTCCAGTTGTCGCGGCGAGAACTGTCCGATGGGCGCAACACTCCTGTTGCCAACCACAGCTTGCACCGCACCCAGGCTTCCCATCCGCGCCACCACGATGTGCTGCCCGGCAGGGATTCCGGCCGTCAGGTCAGCAGGCCCTTCCTGCTCGTAATGGCTTATAGGGCGATTTAAATAAAAGTCCAATCCGTAGGCAACGTCGCGCTTCACATTGAAGGTTGCCACTGGCAGACTAGCCGGCGCCCGCTGGCTTAGTTCTTCGGCAATCGGCCTGGCTGAATTGTACGCGTCGATCACCGGCGCGCCGGGCCGAAGGAGAAAAGCTACACCCAGGATCATGGGGATCAGGGTCACAAAGTGCAGCGCTCGCACGCCTTCGCGGCGCACCATGAGCATCACCAAAAATGCGATCACGCCGCCGGTAATCACCGTGCCGTATCCGATCAAGGGAAGTGGCGCCCTCTTCATCATGAAAAAAGGCGTCATGAGCGCGAGCACCAGCAGCACCGCGCACACTAACGCATGCAGGGCGATCTTAAGACGCGATACCGCTTTCGCCCGGTGAAGATAGTCCGCCGTTAGCAGAGCCGCTGCGGGAATCGAAGGCAAAATGTAGCCCGGCAGCTTCGATCGCGAGATGCTGAAAAAGATGATGGGTATCAGCGTCCAAACGAAAAGAAAGCCTGGCAGTCCGTCGCCGGGATCGGGGGGAGGTTCTGAATTGGTGCGAAATCTCCTGATGGCTGCGCGCCCGGCTTCGATCAGGGCCGGCACAACAAAGACCGTCCACGGGAGCGTGGCCAGGAGAAAAACAGGAATGTAATACCAGAACGGCTGCGAGTGCTGGTAGAGATTCGTGCCGAAACGCTCCAGATTGTGCTCGATAAAGAAGACACGGAAGAACTGCGGAACCCTGTGCTGCAAGGCGAAATACCACGGCAGGGCGATCGCAAAAAACAGCAGGAATCCGGGCAATGACAGACTGCGTAAAAAAATCTTTCCGTCGCGACGGAGCAAAGCGTATGCGCCGACCACCAAAACGGCCAGCGCCGGAGCAACCGGACCCTTCGCTAAAGCTCCGATTCCAAGCAGGACATAGAACGCCAACAACCACAACTTCTTTCCCGTCTCGCGCCACGTCCACCAGCTCAACATCGCCAGGCTGAAATGGGTTGAAATCAGAATGTCAGTGGAGGCCCCACGCCCAAAGGCAATCATCCCGGCCGATGAAGCTGTGATCATGGCGGCATCAAGTTCGCTGGTAAAACGAAAGCGGCGCATGAAAAAGAAAACACCGACTACGAGCAGCGTGGCATGAAATGCCGCCGGCAGGCGAGCCGCCCAGTCAAAGACACCGAAAAGCCGGTAGGCCGCGATCATTTTCCAGTAAGCAAATACGGGCTTTTCCAGCCATGGGTGCCCGTTCAACGTGGGAACAATGTAGTCATGGCGGGCAAACATCTCGCGCGCAATCTGGGCGTAGCGAGGCTCGTCCGCGCCCACCAACCCAAATGCGCCCAGGCCAAAGAAGAAAAAGAAATAGCAGACGCCCAGCACCAGGCCGAGTTGCAGCAGCAATAGTTTGTTGCGATCCGTCATTGGGGACAGTATTTAGTACTTAGTAGTTGGTATTTAGCTCTGTCTCAAAAAAGATCGTTACTGTCCGAATTGGCAATGCAGCTACGGTCGTTCGGCCTAAATACTAAGTACTAAATACTAACTACTGCTTTCCGGCATCCTGAGGTGCAGTTCCGTCAGCACGCGTTCCGCCGCGGCCTGTACTGGACCTTCAAGGGAAAATCCACCGGCACATTCATGGCCGCCACCGCCGAATTTCTCCGCGATCTCCGCCACGTTCACAGCGCCTTTACTCCGTATGCTCACTCGGATGCGCTCATTCGCCATCTCGCGGAGAAATATCGCAACCTCCACGCCGGCAATCCCCAGCGCGTAGTTGACCAGGCCTTCGCAGTCTTCGTCCAGGGCGCCGCAGCGTTCCATGTCTTGCCGCGTAACCGCCATCCATGTAACAGTGCCGTGGCGCTGCAGACGTGAGAGCGCAGCTCCCAGCAGAAGCATCTTGGAGGTCGGACTGGAAAAATAAACGCTCTGGGCAATCCTTCCCGGATCAGCGCCGTGTTCCACCAAAAATTTGGCCAGTTCGAAGGTGCAGGCATTGGTGCCTGCATAGCAAAACGAACCGGTGTCTGTGAGAAGGGCGGTGTAGAGGCAAGTTGCAATCTCCGGCGTAAGCTTGATCTGCGCGGCCTGGGCCAGACGAAAGACCAGCTCCGCCGTCGCCACGGCCGTGGGATCAATCCAGTTGACGTGGGCAAAGGGTTTGGAGCTGGCATGGTGATCGATGTTGATCAGGAAGTGCCGCTCCAGCCCGTGAAGCCGTGTGCGCTGCAGGCTGTCGCATTCCAGGATGATGGCGGCATCATAATGGCCGTTAACCTCAGACGCGTGAACAATGGTCTCTGCCATCGGCAGCGGCTTGTAAATAACGGGCACGCTGTCTCCCAGCACAACTTCAGCGGTCTTACCCATGCGGTGCAGGATCTGGGCCAGGGCGAGCGTCGATCCAACTGCATCGCCATCCGGACGCGCGTGCGACGTCACCAGAAAATGCTGCCGCTGCTCAATTTCCTGTAAGACCCGTTCCAGTTGGTCCATTGTTTCTTCTTATTTCCTGCGCTTCTTGATTCTGCCCAGGATGTCGTCAATCCTTGAGCCGTATTCCTCTGACTTGTCGAGCACAAAGTTCAGGTCCGGCACATGGCGCACGCCTAACCGCACCAGCAACTCGTGCCGGATGTATCCCTTGGCTGCGTTGATGGCCTTCAACGTCTGCTCCGCTTCGCGTTCGTCGCCTGCGACTTCAATGTATACGCGAGCGCTTTTGCCGTCAGGAGCAAGAACAATCTCAGTAACGTTACAAAGGGCGATGCGCGGATCACCCAGCTCACCTTCGATGATCACGCTGATCTCTTCCTTCAACGTCTCACCGACGCGCTCCCGATGGTGCTGCCTGCCCCGCTGTTCCGGCATGATTTTTTACATCCTGCAAAAAACCTATGAGAATACCAGAGATGATGCGGGGAAGGAATAGGGAGATGGCGAGCCGGGTTAAGGGGTTTAGCGGGCCAGTTTCACATCAGAGGAATAGCCAGAATCGCCGTGGTGCCCCAAGATTGGAGATTGAAAGATGCAGATCTCGACGCTTGGGGCCGGTCATTAATTTCGGCGATTTTTGGCAATTTTGGCAGTTCTGGCAATTCGCTGCTTAGCTTTCCAGAAAATCCACAAACGAATCCACCACCTCTGCACCGTTGTTGTTGGCGAGGCGCACGGCTTCACGCTCCACGTTGCGCATCAGGCCTTCCAGATAATCACGCGAGTCAGAGATGCTGACCGCGCCCAGCGTTGCCCGTTGCCACAGATCGGTGACCTCAATTTCAGCAACGGAGATATTGAAGGAGTTGCGCAGGCGGTCCTTGAGGCTGCGCACAACCTGCCGCTTGTCCTTGAGCGAGTGCGCGGCCTCGATTCGAAGTTCGAGGGTTAGGTAGGCAATAGGCATTTCTCAAGAAGCATAACGCTGATCAACACGAATTTGACAACCAGGAGTTCAGCACTCAGCGATCAGCATTCAGCCAGTGACACAGTGTCGGACGCTCCAAAACCGTTATTCGTGGATCGCGCAGCAATAGAAGACTGGCACACCTTTTTGACCGATCACCCGATCACGCGCGATCACCAGATCACCCGATTCCTACCGGCTCCGTTCCCTCACTTCCTCTGATGTCAGTCCGTAAATCGGCGGCGTAGGAATGCCCAGCATGCCCAGGTAAACGTAAATCTGCGAACGATGATGTACCTCATGCTCCACCATGGCGCGAAGCCATTTCCACACCGTAATGGCTGCGCCGCCCGGCGTAACGCATTTCTTCTGCAGATCGTCGGTGGCGAGGCGGCCGAAAATCTCCATGGACTCCTGATGCAGCCGATTGAAGAAGGCGAGAACGGTCTCTGGTCCGTCGGCCAGCTCTGCGCCATGACCGGGATAGAGGCTGGGGTTCAGCTGCACATTCTCAGCGTACATATACCGCTCAATGGTCGCCAGGTGGCGAATGATATCCGCAAAACTGAATTTGCCTTCGGCATATCGCCAGTCATATTTCTCCGGCGGTATGCAAGCAATCACCTTCAGGGTGCGTTGACGGACTTTTTCGTAATAATCGAGAAATTCCCGGGTGTTGGTGATTTCCATAAAGATGTGCCTGTTGCATCCTTTGGATCATCCGGCCGACCTCTTTGCTCTTAAATTTTTTCAGTCCGGCCTGCAGCCCAGCCGACTCCGGTAAGCTTGCTCCGGCAAGAACAAAAAAAATGAGGAGCGGGCTCACCTCCCCGCTCCTCTGCCCATGGAACCTTCCCAGGTCACCCCATGGAAGCGCTTTAGTCGTGGCCTGGGCCTCCCTGATCGTCCTCTTCATTACGCTTGCCATTATTGCTTGGCTCCGGCAGCGACAACATGTACTGGACCAGGTCCGACTCCTCTCCCGCGTTTAAGCCGAGGTTCATACAGCTGTTGTAGTGATCCACCACAGCCAGCAAGTTCGGGAAACGTCCGTCGTGGTAAAAGCCGCCTTTGGTATGCGTCCACAGTCCATTCAGCGGGGTGGTGCGGTAACGGTCGTCAGGAGCGCGGCTGGCCTGGAAATCGTCGACGCACACCTCAGCAGCGGTGTGCATGTTCCATCCTGGTTCCGTCATCAGCGGCGGCACGTGGCATGAGCTGCACCGCGCTTGGCCGGTGAATAGTGCCTTGCCGCGAGCCGCTGCCGCGTGATCAAAGCTGTTTTTCGGCGGAGCCGGCGCAGGTATATCGAGCTGGTAGACCTGGAGCGGTCCCAGCTTGGCGGTGATCTGGTCGTCGGCGTTGGTCACGTGTCCAAAACCGTTGCGGGCCGCAACCGGGAACCTGGCGGCATCGTCCAAACGCGCATCGGAGAAATTTCCTTTGCCGTGCATTTCCAGATTGGCGACAAAAGCGTTCCAGTAGGGCACGGAGCCCCAGCCGGTGAAGGTATGCAGGTTCACGCCGGCCAATCCGAAAGCAGGCGGAATCAGGACTGCTGAGGTCGTTCCATCAGGCCGGAAGCCTTTGCCGTCCATGAAAAGCTCGGCGTCAAATTTTCCCGGTCCCCAGCCAGCAAGCACCTTCTTGACTGTGGCAACATCTGTGCCCAATACATCTGCCACAGGCTGGAGGTTGGGCGCGAGCGAAACAATCGCGCCGACATTCAAGTCCCGGTTGGGCCAGCCGTCCAGCCGGTGGCCGATACCCGGCGCAAAGGCGTTATCTACGGTCGAGTGGCAAAGCGCGCACTGAATGCCCATCGTCTTGAGTGAGCCGTCTGAATTGAATACTCCAGTAAGCCCGACTACAGCATTCAATTTCAATAATGCCAGCGTGGTTGCGGGATCATTCAAATTGACCTTGCCTGCCTTGATTTGTGCGATCAACTCGCCCGGCAGGGCATCTTGATCGACTTTGAGTCCAACGGCTAGCGCCGTTGCAGGAGATACGCCAGGGCCGACACCGCCATGTGCTGCGCCTTCAATGCCTTCATGAAGGTGGATGGTGCCACCCCAGTAATCTTCGTCGCCGAAGGTATCATTGCGGAAAATGTCTCTGCCCTGGTTCGCTATGCTGACAGCGTTCTGGTCGACTGCGGCATCACCGGGGGAGGGTTTGTGTCTTTGCTCGGAATACAGTAGGAAGAAACCGAACAGGAGGAGAACTGCTATGAGGGGGTATCTGATTTTTTCCACGGGATCTGCACCTCTGGCCTTAGCTGCTTGCAGAAGAACTCCCGGAAAGTTCTTGCTGCTTCTATCGAGTCGCAACGGGCAGTTTTGGTTTCACCGGAAAGACAAAAATAAATCGTAATACGATGTGAGTGGCTGGTGGCGCTCCTTTGCTTTCTGCGATTTGCCAAATTGGAACTGCCTGATGGCGTTTCTTGGCGCAGCCTACGGCGGGCTGCAGCGAAGGTGGGATCCATGCGATTTCGCCAACAACCGAGAATCCTCGAGACCGTTCAACGTAGTAAACTCTCTTTTCGGAGGCTGTTATGCGTGCGGGGAAAAGCGCAACCCAAGCAACCTATGACGTCCATCCCAGCCTGGCCATGTTCAAGAACGTTCTTTCCGGTCTGAAAGAGAAGACCGGACGCAGTTATGAAGAGTGGGTCAAGTTCGTCAACCAAGAAGGTCCGGCAACCGAAAAAGAGCGGCGCGAATGGCTCAAAGCCAGACACGGGCTGGGCAGCAACTATGCCTGGTGGATCGCCGAGCGCTCGGTCGGCAAAGGCGATGACGGCAGCCCTGAGAGCTATTTGCAGCAGGCCGAGGAGTATGTCGAGCAAATGTATTCCGGCGCGAAGGAAGAGCTGCGCCCGGTCTACCACGAGTTGCTGGCACTCGGGCGGAGCCTGGGAAAAGATGTGAAGGCATGTCCCTGCCAGACCATGGTGCCGCTCTATCGCAACCACGTCTTCGCGCAGATCAAGCCCACCACTCGAACCCGCATTGATCTCGGACTCGCACTCAAAGACACCAAGGTGCCCAAACGGCTGATCGATACCGGCGGCTTCGCTAAAAAGGATCGCATCACGCATCGCATTGAGATCACCTCAGTCAAGGACATTGACGCCGAGGTGAAGAAGTGGCTGAAGACGGCCTACGATATGGACAAATAGAGTTTTGCCGCAGATAAACGCTGATAGCCGCAGATCGAGGCCCATTTCGTATTGGGCGCCCACGATTAGCGTTCGGAGCGGAGCGGCAAGGACAAAGCCGCGAGGCCGACCACGCGCCGAGCGGCGCTGCGACAGAGCAGTAGATTTCTAACGGCAACGACCTTCTTTAGCGGTGTGGAGCGAAGCGAAGCTTCGCGACAAAAACAAAGAAGGCCATCCGGCAACAGGACGGCCTTCTCTTTTCAAGGGAGAATAGTTCCAACGGAGTCTCAGAAAAGACCATCAGAACTTTCTGGCGAAATCTTATTGGGCGGCGAAAGGCAGTGTCAAGGAATTTCTCCAGAATAAATGCCTTTGTTTTCAATAACTTAATTAGTTTATCAACATGCTTCCGCAAGTGACAAAAAATGTCACTTTTCTGCTTTCTTCGCCATTAAAACGTTTTCTTTTCAGGCACTTACGCGCCTACTTCAGATCAAGGCGGATAAAATCCACTGACTCTGGACGGTTGAAAACCTTGTTGGGAAAGAAGCGTGCGATCAGCAATCGGATTCCACCAAAAGCGAAGCCAAAGATGAGCGCAGCCAGCACCGCAATGATGCACAGAAGCACCAACGCGACAACAAATCCGGCGCGATCTTCGTCCGGTTTCATCTTGGTCGGCTGGTTCCAGGTGACATCGGCGTCATAGTTCACCGAAGCCAGCAATGACTGCGCTTCATCGGCAGGAATATTGCCGTTCACGGCGGCTACGAACGGACCGCTGCGTTTGAAGTAGAACGGACCGCCTTCCAGAGTTGCCGACTGCATTGCGGCAATGCGATCTCTGGCGATTTGCGGCGTTGGATACCCGACGATCGTCAGCGTGCCTTCGCCTCTGGACGTGCGGTACTTGGCCATCACTATTTCGGGCGATTTAGTGAAATCGACCAGTTGCGCAGGAATGGGCACAGCCAATCGCGCCAACGCCTCGGGGCCAACAACGTACCGGCTGGTGTTGGCCACCTGCGACTGAGCGGGAAGGTTTCTTGGCAGGGTGGGCAGGACGGCAGTGTTGCCCTTCGGGTGCGGCAACGCCTCTGCCAGCGAGCGCAAATCCGCGCCGGACATGGCGGTGACCTGCTCCAGCGCAACATCCACCAGGATATTGCCTTTATAAAACAGGATGCGCGAGTTATTCGAAGCGCCGGCCTCTCCGATTGTTTCAACCCGCATTTGCGGCTGGACATAGTACGTGAAAGCGCCATAAGCGCCGCTGGCATCGTTAAAGCGGGCCGCCTTGATCTGCATTTTTCGTCCGTTGCGGATGTAGGCCGCCGTCTCGGAATCGGCAAAGCCGTATTCTTTGAGGACCTGGAAATCCGCAGGATCGATCGCAGCCGGATCAGAGCCGGCTTTCAGGCTCTGCTTTTCAATTTGCCAGCCGTTGAAGGTTGTCGGGAGGAACGTGGACGACGGTTTAGGCTGTGCTAAAGCCGGGCCAGCCAGAATCGCAAGCGCGGCCAGGCATCCGCTAATGAGGCTAAAACGGGCAGAAAACATCACTCTAATTAGACACCATGATCCCACAATGAGATTCTAACCCTTGCGGTTGAGCATCTGAAAGAAGCTGTTCCTTGCCAGCCTCAATGAACGGTTGTTCCGGATAAACCGACAGAATCTGCAAAAATACGCAGATGGCGAGCCTGTTCACTCATGCCGTGGTCGGAGCTGCGATTGGTCACACCGGCAACCAGGAACTACGGAAGGATTGGCGATTCTGGGTTGCTGTAGTGGCATGCTCCGTTTTGCCTGACGTGGATTCTCTAGGCTTTCAGATGGGAGTGCCCTATGGGGCACTCTGGGGCCACCGGGGCATGACTCATTCCCTCCTGTTTGCGCTCTTTGTAGCCGCTTTCCTGGCGCTTCTTCTGGACGGACGATTTCACCTGCGATGGAGACTTGCGATTCTGTTCTTTCTGGTTACCGCCTCTCATGGCGTGCTGGACGCCATGACCAATGGCGGCTTGGGCGTGGCCTTTTTCTCGCCCTTTGACACACAGCGCTTCTTCTTTCCCTGGAGGCCTATTCCTGTTTCCCCGATCGGGGTTGGCGTGTTCTTCACGGCACGCGGAGCTCGCATCCTGCGGAGCGAAATCCTCTGGATCTGGTGTCCAACGCTGTTTGTGTTGGCCGTAGTCCACCTGGCGCGCAGCCTTCGTCGTATGAACCGGCTTGAGGCTAGCGCCTTGAGTAACGATCAAGGGTGAGCTCATTTTGTTAAACTAGTAGTCAATGGCATTCATTCAGCGCCGGAAGACCGTCACCACCAGGATCGGCAATGTACGCGTAGGCAGCGATGTCCCGGTCGTGGTGCAATCCATGACCAATACTGACACGGCCGATGTCGCAGCAACCGTCGGGCAGGTCGCGCAGCTGGCGCGAGCCGGATCAGAGCTGGTGCGAGTCACAGTAAACAATGATGCTGCTGCCAAGGCCGTACCGGCGATTGTGGAAGGGCTGGAGAAGCAGAACATCCGCGTGCCGATCATCGGCGATTTCCATTACAACGGCCACCTGCTGCTGACGAAATATCCCGACTGCGCGCAGGCGCTGGCGAAATATCGCATCAACCCTGGCAACGTGAGCGTGGGCCGCAAAAATGATGACAATTTCCGCGCCATGGTTGAAGTAGCCGTTAAGAATGACAAGCCGGTACGCATCGGCGTGAACTGGGGATCGCTGGACCAGCAGCTGCTCACGCGCATGATGGATGAGAACTCGCGCAGTGCAGAACCCAAAGACGCCCGCGAAGTCACGATGGACGCCATGGTGGAGAGCGCGTTGCGCTCAGCCCAGCTGGCGGAAGAATTTGGACTGGCTCACAACCACATCATCCTGAGCGCCAAGGTCAGCGGCGTGCAGGACCTGATTGACGTCTACCGCAGTCTGTCTGCCAAGTGCGATTACCCGCTCCACCTCGGCCTCACCGAAGCCGGCATGGGAGCCAAGGGAATCGTCGGCAGCACGGCGGGCCTTGCGGTCCTGCTCCAGGAAGGCATTGGCGATACCATTCGTGTTTCCCTCACGCCGGCGCCCAACGGCAATCGCGCCGAGGAAGTTTTCGTCGGCCAGCAGATCCTGCAATCGCTGGGTATCCGCAGCTTCACACCGCAGGTCACAGCCTGTCCGGGTTGCGGCCGAACCACCAGCACCTTCTTCCAGGAGATGGCAGAGCAGATACAGTCTTACCTTCGCACCAACATGCCGGTGTGGAAAGGTAAGTACCCTGGGATCGAAGAGCTGAAGGTTGCCGTGATGGGTTGCGTCGTCAACGGACCGGGCGAATCGAAGCACGCGAATATCGGCATCTCTCTACCTGGGACCTTTGAAGAACCCAAGGCGCCGGTGTTTGTTGATGGACGGCTGATGACGACGCTGAAAGGCGACCGTATTGTCGCCGAATTCATTGACATCCTGAATGAGTACGTGAATACGCGCTACGGCTCAGGATCCAGGCAAGCGGAAGATGTTACCGCCAGCGTATAGTCCGGCGAAACCAGCAGCTCGATTTCGCCAGCAAAAACGCTCTCTTCATCCCGCCAGCAATCTATAACCAATCGCGAACCACGCACCAAACACTACTACTACCATGGCAATCCGCACCGCGGCATTGTCTACAATGTTGTTCCACTTTGCATCCATGATCCATCTCCTATAGGTCAACTGTCCTTAAAAGCTCCTGCTGTTCACTTTGACCCGCTTTTGAGCTTCTGGTTAGTAATACGTTTGCTCCAGAAATAGGTTCCCAATTGTAAAAAACTTTTTACAGCGATTTTCTTGGCCGGGTTGATAACTTCTATCGGGTCTATGGCGTCTTATAAGTATTCATTCTTTTCTCTCTCACCCTGATGGGAGCGAAACAGAGTGCGGGAACTGGCGCAATTTGTGATCGGCTTTTTTCGTAAGTGAAACAGGCAGTCGCAAAGTACATTCGGTCCTGTAATCTGCTAGCTCCCCCAGGGTGGCAAAAAACTCCAGCTCAGGCCAGCAGTTTCCCTTCATCACAGCCCTTCATCCAACTTTGTGGAGCTTCGAATTTTGCCTCTCGGAGTCGCGGAATGTCGGTCTATCCCATCGAGCAGCAAAGCCAGAGAAAGGCGACGGTAAAGAAACGCCTCTCACCCTGGAAACTTGGCGGCCTTACCCCGTGGCAGCTCTTGAAGCGTGTCTACCACGAATTCGATGAGGACGAGGTGCTCACACGCTCTGCTGCTCTGGCCTACTACTTTGTTTCTGCTCTCTTTCCCATGATTTTCTTCCTGATGGCGATGCTCGGGCTCTTTGCTCAAAGCCATGATTTGCAATCAGGCCTGCTGAACTATGCCAGCCGGGTCATGCCTCCAGCGGCTTACACCCTGGTGCAAAAAACACTCCACGAGATCACCAGGAGCAGCACCGGCCTGAAGCTTGCTCTGGGCCTGGTGCTGGCTATCTGGTCGGGAGCCGGCGGGATAAGCTCCATCATGGAGGCGTTGAATCGCTGCTATCACGTCAAGGAAGCTCGTCCTCTGTGGATGCGGAAGCTGATTGCCATCGGGCTGACGATAGCGCTCTCCGCTCTCACGATCTTTGCCCTGGTGATCGTGCTTTATGGCGGCGATATTGCCCGTTTTGTCGGAGCGCACACCGGCTTGAGCACGGTTGCGATCATGACCTGGCGTTATGCGCAATGGGTCGTGGCTCTGTTCTTCGTAATGGTGGCTTTCGCGCTTCTCTACTACTGGGGACCCGATTCAGATCAGCAATGGCAATGGATTACACCTGGGTCGCTGTTCGGGGTTCTTGCCTGGGTCGGCGTGTCCTTGCTGTTCCGCGTCTATCTCCATTACTTCAACAGCTACAGCAAGACCTACGGTTCTGTAGGCGCGGTGATTGTGCTGCTGTTGTGGTTGTATCTGGCAGGATTGGCGATTCTCACCGGAGGCGAAATCAATTCAGAAATCGAAAACGCAGCCGCCAAGCGCGGTCATCCTGAGGCCAAAGCTCCCGGCGAGAAAGCTGCCTGAGCGCAAAACCAAAATCCGCAATTCTCGCTAACGCCTGACGTAACGGCCTGTTTATACCGGCTGTTTTTCCGCCGTGGGATGGGTCATTGCCGGAGTTGCTGAAAGCGGCAACTCGATCGTGATCAGCAGTCCGTCATGCGCATTCGCAGCGCGAATGTTGCCCCCATGCAGCTTCACCGTGCGTTCGGCGATGGACAGTCCCAGGCCAACGCCGCCGCTGGTGCGTTCGCGTGCTTCGCTCACGCGGTAAAAAGGCTCGAAAATGTGCGCCAACTCAGCTTCCGGAACACCCGGACCGTGATCTCTAACCGTAATCAGCGCCGTATCCAGCTTCGCGGTGAGCGACACCTCCACGGCGCTGCCTTCGGCCGTGTAGCGGATCGCGTTGCGAATCACGTTTTCAATTCCGCTGCGCAGCAATTCCACCGAGCCGCGCATCCGGCAGGCATCAAGCTGGAAGATCCTGACTTCCTTGTTCTGCGGGCGAGCCTCGTAGCTGGCATCATCGACAACCTGTTGCAACAGCTCTTCCAGCGCCACCATCTCCGGAGGCACGCGTTCAGCGCCGCTTTCCAGGCGAGTCAGGGCCAGTAACTGTCCTACCAGCTTGTTCACGCGCTCTGACTCAAGCTCAATCCGGTCCAGCGCAGCCGTCCCTTTGCTGTTGGTGTTGTTGCGGGCTAGTTCCAATGCCACCGTAAGCCGAGCCAGCGGAGACCGCAGCTCATGCGAAATATCCGCCAGCAAGCGTTTTTGCGACGAGATCAGGGCGGCAATGCGCTCTGCCATGTGATCGAACTCGCGACCCAGATCAGCCAGTTCGTCGCGACGGTTACCCAGCTCTGGTGTCACGCGGGCATCCAGGTTGCCTTCGGCAAAGGATTGCACCACCGTAATCAGCTTCTTGACCGGCGAGGTCAGATACAGCGCCAGCAGATACGAAATCAAACCTGCGGCAACGATGCTCAGAGCAATGCCTAAACGTGGCAATCCGCGGGGTACATAGGGCTGGCGCAGCCGGCTGACAAAAATATAGGATCGCCCGCTGGGCGCCGTTACCGGCCTTCCCCAGGTCAACCTTCCCAGCGTCGTAATGTGCGAGACATGCTGTTGTGACTGCTGAATTTCCTGCGCCACGCTTGCTACCTCGGGTGTAAATCCCGATACCAAAGGGTTGCCCTTTCCATCAAACAGCGCAATCTCGGTGCCCGCTTCCTGCAGCGAACGCCGGACGTACGGTTCGAAAGATTGCGGACCCTCGCTGTCATAGACCTGGACGGCGGATTCGGCATAAAGGTTCAGCGCCTCGCCCAGCGCGCCGCGCCGGCGTTCAGGATTGGGATCATTGGCAAAGGAGAGCCAGAGCATCACGTTCAATGCTCCGATCATGGCTGCTGCCGCCAGCCAGAAGCACAAGAATATTTTCCAGAATAGAGTGCGATACCTCACGCTTGCTCTCCCGGCAGCAGGTACACATAACCACTTCCGCGAATGGCCTTGATGCGCTCCTGCTCGCCCTCATACGGCCCGAGCTTGCGGCGGAGGTTGCTCACATGAACGTCAATGCTGCGGTCCATCGGCGACATCGGCCGGCCCAGTGCTGCCTGCGTCAGGTCTTCACGGGTAATGATTTTTCCCGGGCTGCGCAGAAAGGTATAGAGAAGATCGAACTCGGCACCTGTGAGATTGACGGGCTTGCCGGCGCAGGTCACGCTGCGTGATTCCGGGTGAAGCTCCACGCCTGCGAGGTGAATCGGCTGCGAAGCGCCTGCGCCTGCAGTTCCGGAAGTCCGGCGCAGGATCGCGCGCAAGCGGGCCACCAGCTCGCGAGGATTGAAAGGCTTGGCCAGGTAATCGTCAGCCCCGAGTTCCAGTCCCAGGATGCGGTCGAGTTCGCTGCCGCGTGCGGTGAGCATGAGCACCGGAACAGAGGTCTTCTGGCGCAATTGCTTGAGAACGTCAAGCCCGCTCATGCCTGGAAGCATCACGTCAAGGATCACCGCGGCGTAGTGATTGCCCAGAGCTTTCTCCAGGCCGGTGGGGCCGTCATGCGCCGCCTCCAGTTCAAACTGCTCGCTCTGGAGATACTCCTCCAGCAGCTTGCTTAACTCGGTGTCGTCATCAATAAGCAGCACAGAAACCATATCGTTCCCACCATAAACCCGGAGTTCAAATGTATCGGGTTAAGAAATGTGAAGCCTTGCTTCCGGTGAATTAACAACTCATAACTTTAACCGCTTCTGGATTGGGTTAACACTAGTGGCAGTTAATTTTCTTGGTCGTGTATGCAATCTTTCAACACCGGGACTCAGAAGAGCTGCCGCTCGGATTTTAAAAGGAGTTAGTCAATGCACAAGAAGTTTTTCATCGTTATAGCTATTTTACTGGCCGTGGCAGCCGGCCTGACAGCATCTGTCTCCGCCCAGGCAGGGCGTGGCTTCGGTCACAAACAGGGTTGGATGCTCAAACGCATGACCAAAGAACTGAACCTCACTGAGGCCCAGCAAACCCAGATCAAAGGCATCATGGCAGATTCGCGTACCCGGACCAAGCCGCTGATGCAGCAGCTCCGGCAGAATGAACAGTCCGCGAACGCCAGCGTCAACGGGAACTTTGACGAGGCCCAGGCGCGCGCCTTCGCCGGTAAGCAAGCGCAGATCATGAGCGACCTGATCGTTGAGAGACAGCGTACCAAGTCGCAGATTTATTCCGTGCTCACTCCTGACCAACGTCAGAAGGCCCTGCAACTCATGCAGCAGCACGCGCAGCGCCGGCAGGAGCGCATGCAAAACAAGACGGACCAGACACAGCAACCGCAAAGTAAGTGATCTCCTTTCTCATCCTCTCTCCAGAGGCTATGGCGGCCGCAAGGCCGCCTTTTTTTGTCCGTTCAGATCCGTGACAACTGGGTTTATCCGTGCTAAGTTTTGCTCTTCCGATCCCGGCGATTGCGGGCGATTCCGCGCGATTTCCAGTGATGCGTCGACGGGCGCAGCAAAAAAGAGTCCATCTCGCAATATCGACAATCGGATATCCGATGCCCTTCGACTTCGATTCCGCCACCCGTCGCCGCCTTGGCTACAAACTGATCGACCGTATCGACGAATATTTCTCCAGCTTGCCTAACCGGCCGGTTCAACTGCCGGAAGAGCTGCGGAGTTTCCAGGACCTCGGCGATTCCCTCCCCGAACTCGCGGGCAGCGCCGAACAGATGCTCGACGATCTTTGCTCCAGCCTGATCGCCGAAGGCTTCCACGTCCCCAGCGCCAACTATTTCGGCCTGATGAATCCCACCCCGGCCTATATGGCCGTCCTGGCCGAGATGCTCGTGGCCGCCCTCAATCCGCAACTCGCCAGCCTCGCTCGCTCGCAGCTGGCCGCGCGCATTGAACGTGAAACCGTGCGCTGGATCGGCGAGCGCGTCGGTTGGAACCAGGCTTTTGACGGAACCTTCACCAGCGGCGGGAACGAAGCCAACTTCAGCGCTCTGGCCATGGCGCTGGCTCCTCACTTTCCCCATAGTGTCGAGGATGGCATCGCTGCGATCGGCGCGAAGCCCGCGCTCTATACTTCCGCCGAGGCCCACCACTCCCTGGACAAATCGGTCGGTTTGCTGGGGCTCGGGCGCAAGGCACTCCGCCGCATCCCGGCGAACGCCAATCTTCAACTCGATCCGCAGAAACTCGGGGAACAGATCGCGCAAGACAAGGCCGCCGGCTTCGCACCGTTCTGCGTAGTCGCCACCGCCGGCACCACCAACTCCGGCGCGATCGACGATCTGGTCGCGCTGGCAGAGATCTGCCGGCGGCACCAGCTCTGGCTGCATGTCGACGGCGCTTACGGTGCAGCAGCGATCTTCTCTAACCAGCATCGCAGCCTGCTTCGAGGTATTGAGCTCGCCGACTCCATCACCATCGATCCCCACAAATGGCTCGCCATGCCGTTTGCCGCCGGCGTGGTGCTGACCTCGCATCCCCAGGCGCTCCGGCAAGCCTTCGCCACCAGCACGCCGTACATGCCGAAGAAAACCGAGGTTACTCCCCCGCTGGATAACTTTCAGGTAAGCGCGCAGTGGTCGCGGCGCATGAACTCGCTCAAGCTTTGGCTGACCCTGCGCGTCCACGGACGCCACGGCTATGAAGAGCTGATCGACCGGCAATTGAAGCTGGCTGCGTTCTTCTCAGGCTGGGTACGAAATTCGGAGATGTTTGAGCTGGCCGCGCCGCAGGTGCTCCCGATCGTGAATTTCCGGCTGAAGCTGCCGAACGCAAGCGGCGAAGAGCGGCGCGCAGCCCACGACGCTATCGTCCATGAAGCCACGCGTGACGGCCGCCGCTGGATCTCAACCACGCTGGTCAACGGACAGTCCGTCATCCGCATGATGGTAATCAGCTATCTCACAGCACATCGGCATCTGGAGGATCTGATGATCGCGCTGACCGAGGCCGCACAGAAACTCGCGAGCAAGGCAGATTAGGGTTCCGTGAGAGCTGCTTCCTGTTCGTCCAGCAGGCAAACTCCATCCCAGCTCGACGCCGGCGCTGCCGCGACCTCAAGCGTCTCTTCACGCGGATTGGTTTCTTCGTGCGGCAACGCCCGGTCATGGTGCCGTCCGACGCCCGCTTCGCGGACAAACTCCTGCAGCTTGTCTGGATTCACCTTCACCTGGATCACCACCGCCTCGTTGCTCTCGAGAGAGACGACCAGCATCTTCAGATCCTTGCCCAGGTCCTGGGCATAGATATAGGTGCGCTCACCGGTGTGCCGGTCCCACTCCTGCACCATCGGCTGCCAGCCTGAGTTCATGGCTGCGCGCACCACTTCATCAAATCGCGTATCGGAAGCGGCATTCACGAAGGGCTGATTCTCAAAGATCGCACCTTTGAAATTTTTCACACCGGCAAAATGCCAGAACTTCACCACGAACCCCGCCATCCCCATCACAAAGCGGTGCTGCCGGTGGACGTGGTAGGTGACTTCAATGTGCTTCACGATCTGGCCAAAATCGTCTTTCGCCAGGGCCTGCTGCGGCATACACAACAACAGCGCTGCCACGGGCAATCCCAGCCGAAACAAGTGGCGTTTGCTAATCCTCATCATGGCTCTTCTCTTTCTTCTGTTTCTTGCCTGATTCCTTTTCGTTGGGAACAAAGTGATGTTCCAGGGCAGCGATCTTCTCCACCGGTACGTCGCCCACAATGTTGACGACGGTCAGCTCTCTGGGTTCGGCCACCAGGATCAGCACGCCGGCAACGTGTTCGCCGCTCTTCAAGACATAGATTTCGTCATGCTCGTTGTTGCGCTTGTCGATCGACTGCACGATCTTTGTCCAGCGCGCGGTGATCTGTGAGCGGACCGACTCGACATCAGCTTTGCTGTACTGGCTGGCTTCGTCAAACTCAAAGCTCTTGACGTAAATGCCTTTGAGGTTCTTGACGATGGATTTCAGCTGCGCGATGTCCTCGTCTCCATCGTCTGTTTTCTCGATCAGGCCAATCGCGAACTGAAGCAGGGAGCCATCCAGGGTAACGTCGGTGACTCGCGCAGCCTTGTCGCTCAGCTTGTTCAGGTTATCGAGCTGCAACTTGGCATCCTGGCAATAGCCGCGCATACACGCGCAGCACAGCGCCAGCCCCATCAAGATTCGTATCGCGATTCGCGTCACACGGTTCATAAACGTTGTCTCCTGATCCTCTCCATTCCTGTCGGCACCTGGGCCTGCTGCAGTACGTGATTCAACTTGGAGCGGGCAATTTGTAATGCCAGGATCGCCTGCTCCTTGGCCTTCTCCGCCTCTGCCTGCAACTGCCGCTGTTTTTCTTCCATTTGCCGCTGTTTCTCCGCCATCTGTCTTATTTCTTCGCGGTGGCGGTATTCCGAATACTGGTAGCCGCCCCAGGCAAACCCCAACAACAGCAAAGCCACGACTGCGAACGTCCACGCCGGACGCAATGTCCACCAGGCGAAGAACGTCCCGTTGTTCTTGCTCTTGCCGTTCACCGGCTTGGTCTTGCCCTCCGCCCTGGCCTGCTCTACCCGAGCCATCACGCGCTGGGTAAACCCCTCGCCCGGATCTTTGCGCTTCAGCGCGGCGCGAAGATCGTCTTCAGAAAAATGCATATCGTACCTCTCTCAGCTTGCGCGTAAGACCCTTGCGCAGCTCCTCCAGCGACCGGTGCAGAGTGCTCTTCACCGTGTTCACCGGCATGTCCAGCGCTTCGGCGATCTCTGCCGGTCCCAGCCCTTCCTGGAAGCGCAGGATCACCACCAAGCGCTGCTTCTCCGGCAGGCCGGCCAGGCTCTGCTGCAATCGCTCCAGCAGGAGCGGATCAGCTGGAGGATCACTTGCTACCGGCTCCGGCGCATCTTCCAGTGCCTGCTCGCGTCGCCGGACCTTCTTGCGCCCCTGATCGATGCAGCGATTGGCAGTAACCCGCCGCAGCCAGAACGTCAGGTGCGCCGCCGACTGTATCCGGCTCAGGCTCTGGTACAGCTCCAGAAAGACTTCCTGGGCCAGGTCCTCGGCGAGAGAACGTTCGTGCAGGTAGTGGTAGGCAATGCTGAAAACCATGCCCTGGTGCTCACGCACCAGATCGGCAAAGGCAGCGGATTCGCCCAGAGCTGCTCTGCTCAGCGCGGTTTTCAGCCGGTCTTCGTCGTGTCCCACGTCGCGTCCCACGTGCTGTTCCAAGAAGCCCCTCGCTCAAATAGTTATACGCACCAGCGGGCGATTCGGGTGCAAGATTCTTGCTAAGCTAAAGGCATGGAGGTTGGCCAGTAATGCCCGAACCGAGCAGCTTTGCCGCTACCTACTATGACGAAGTTCGCCGCAGCTTTCGCGGCTACAAACGCCTGGCAGACGGCGCTTTGGCTCAGTTGAGCGATGAAGAATTCTTCCGCGCTCCCGACTCCGAATCCAACAGCGCTGCCCTGGTGGTTAAGCACATTTCCGGCAACATGCGCTCGCGCTGGAAGGACTTCCTCACCACGGATGGTGAGAAGCCGGACCGCAACCGCGACCAGGAATTCATCCTCACCGGGCAGGACACGCGCCAGGACCTGATGCGGCGCTGGGAAGAGAGCTTCAAAATTGTGTTCGACAACCTGGCTTCGCTCACCGACGAAGACTTTAAACGCACCGTGACCATCCGGGGCGAGCCGCACACCATCCTGCAGGCGATGAACCGCAGCCTCACGCATACGGCCTATCACATCGGACAGATCCTGTACGTGGGCAAGCACCTGCGCGGTGCGCAGTGGAACGTGCTCAGCATTCCCAGAGGAAAATCAGCCGAGTTCAACGCCATGAAACCCGAGGATCGCAAGGCTAAGGCGCCGAACCGCGTATGACGGGCTGAATGCCGATAGCCTAAACACCCCCGACACTGATGACACGGATCACACTGATTTCCACTGTCCTTTTGATCAGTGTTATCCGTGTTCATCCGTGGTAAGGTTTTGTTTGCCGCGACAGGACGCGGCCTGACTTTTGCCTCAATCCGATTTACAACCAGCCAAGCTCGTCCGCCGTCTTTCCCTTTCCGATTCGATCCTCCTTCTCGCCGGCGGAATCATCGGCTCGGGAATTTTCCTGACTGCGCAGCAAGTAGCAACCAACACGCGCTATCCCTGGCTCTTTCTGGTCATCTGGGTGGTTGGGCTGTGTGTGACCCTGCTCGCCTGCTTCGCCTTCGCTGAACTCGGCGGCATGTACCCTGAAGCCGGCGGGCAGTATGTCTACATGCGTGAAGCTTATGGCGATGCTGCCGGATTTTTCTATGGCTGGATGTACTTCACCGTCAGCGCTACCGGCACGATGGCGGCGCTGGGCGTCGGGTTTGCCACCTATCTCGGGCAGGCGTTGCCTGCTTTGCAAGCTCAACGAGCCGTGTTTGGCATGGGACCAGTAACGGTGACGCGCGGCCATTTGATCGCACTCGCCGCCATCGCTCTGCAGACGATGATCAACATCTTCGGCGTCAAAAAAGGTGCGATCCTGCAAAACGTCGCTACCTGGGCCAAGTTCGGTGCGATCGGCTGCTTTGTTGTGCTTGGCATGCTATTGGGCCACGGCTCGTGGAACCACTACAGCCAAGCCATTCCCGCGGCGCCCGGTACTCCTTCCATGTTGACGGGAATCGGCGTCGCCCTGATCGCGGTCTTCTGGGCCTATGACGGCTGGGTTTACATCACCTTTGTCGCGGGCGAGGTAAAAGATCCGCAGCGCAACCTGCCTCGCTCCCTGGTCCTCGGCATGATGCTGGTCGGCGTCGTCTATATTGCCATCAACGCGGTCTATCTTTACGCGCTGCCCATGAAGGAAATCGCGGCGCATGAAGCCGTCGCGCAGACAGCTGCCGTATCCATGTTCTCCGGCCGCATTGCACCGTGGCTTTCGCTCATGGTGGCGCTCTCCTGTTTTGGCGCGATCGGCCCTTGCCTGATGACCGGCGCGCGCGTCTACTACGCCATGGCGGAAGACGGCGTATTTTTTCACGCTCTCGCCCGCGTCCACCCGCGCTGGCATACTCCGGTCTTCAGCCTGATCCTGCAGGCGATCTGGGCCGCCATCCTCGCTTTGAGCGGGCGTTATGACCAGCTTTTTACCTACGTGATGTTCATGATGGTCCTCAGCTACGTGCTCACAGTTGCGGGGCTGTTCATCCTGAGGCGCAAAAAGCCTGACGCGGAGCGGCCTTATCGCTGCAGCGGATATCCAGTGCTTCCTGCGCTCTATGTGATCCTGGGCAGTGTCTGGGCCATTAATGCAGCCCTGGAAAAGCAAAAAGAAACGCTGTGGGGCGCCGCGATCGTGCTGGCAGGAGTACCATTTTATCTTTACTGGAAAAGGCAACGGACTCCGAAAGCTGTGTCACAGCACACTTCAGTTACCCGATAACGCGTAACGCCAGGATCTTTAATGCAATTTCAGAAATTCGATCTCGAATACTTCCAATCGCAGTTTGAGCGCGCCGTGGAGATCAACCTGGCCGACAGCTCAGTGAAATGCGCCAACGTCAGCGATCTGCTGGCCGGAGAAGATCCGCGTCCGCTGCTGGAACTCCCTCTCTACTATCCTGAGGTGAACGGCACCGGTTTGCTGCGTGAACGCATCGCCGCGCTCTATCACAACGCCTCGGCCAAGAATGTCCTGGTCACCGTGGGCGCGGCCCAGGCCAACTGGATGATCTGCAGCACGCTGCTTGAGCCCGGCGACGAGGTGGTTGTCGTCTCACCCGGCTATCGCCAGGTCTGGGGATTGGCAAAGAATCTCGGCTGCCGGGTGAAAGAAGCGCAGCTTCGGCCGGAAAACAACTGGCGTCTTGACCTCGACGAGCTCGAATCTCTGGCCGGCTCCAACACCAGGCTCATATCGATTGTGAACCCAAACAATCCCACCGGCAGCATTCTGTCTGCCGACGAGATGCAGCGCACTATTCAGATATGCAAACGTACGGGCGCATGGCTGCACGCGGATGAGGTCTATCGTGGCACCGAGTTGAACGCCAGGGAAACCCCGAGCTTCTGGGGCATGTATGACAAAGTCATTTGTGTCAATAGCTTTTCCAAGGCCTACGGGCTGGCAGGTTTAAGGATCGGCTGGGCACTGGCCTCACCGGAGATGGTGGAAGAACTGTGGCGCAGACATGAGTATGCCGTGATCGCGGCTGCCGGGCCAAGCATGAAGCTGGCCGAGATCGCGCTACAACCCGAAAAAAGAAAGATGCTGCTCGATCGCCAGCGCCAGCTTTCCCGCGCCGGCCACACACTGCTCGAAAACTGGGTTCGCGCTCAGGAGGGGAGATTCTCAGTCAGCCCGGCGGTGGCGACATCTATTGCATTCGTTGGCTATCGCTTTGATATGCCATCGGCTGAACTGGCCCATCATATCCGGCAAAAGGCTTCCGTTCTGGTTGCACCCGGAGCCTATCTGGGAACGGAACACCATCTCCGCATCACCGTCGGGTACGAGGCGGCCAAAGTGACGGCAGCGCTCGAAAGAATCGGAGCGGTTGCCGCGGAACTGGCAGGCGCCGCTGCCACGACGCGGACCTAAGCGCCGCAGAAAAACAAAAAAGCGATCTCGCTGTCCACAACATCCATGTGAGCAGAGGAACAGACATGGCGAAAACCGATTCCGTCCTCATCGAGCGCAAGGGCAAAATCTTGAGCGTCACCATCAACCGTCCAAAAGTCCGCAATGCCGTGGACTCCGTGACCGCCCGCGCCCTGGGCGAAGCCTTTGAACGTTTCGACCGTGACGAAGATCTGTCTGTTGCCGTCTTGTCGGGCTCCGTCGGATCGTTCTGCGCCGGGTTTGATCTGCGCGAAGTAGCCGACGGCCGCCGCACCACGGTGGAACAGACCGGCTCAGGCCCCATGGGACCTACCTGGCTGCAGCTGAGCAAACCGGTCATCGCAGCGATTGAAGGCCATGCGGTTGCCGGCGGATTGGAGCTGGCGCTCTGGTGCGATCTGCGCGTCGCCGCGCGCAATGCGGTGCTGGGCGTGTTCAATCGCCGTTTCGGCGTTCCGCTTATCGATCTGGGGACGGTTCGCTTGCCGCGCCTGATCGGCCAGGGTCGCGCGCTGGATTTGATCCTTACCGGACGCGCCGTCTCCGGCGATGAAGCGCTGCAGATGGGGTTGGTGAACCGGCTGGTCGAACCCGGTACGGCGCTGGCGGCCGCAATGGAACTCGCACATACGCTTGCAGAATTCCCGCAACACGGGCTACGTGTTGACCGCATGTCCGTCTATGAACAGTGGTCACTGCCGTGGGAGCAGGCACGGCAAAACGAACTGCGCGGCGGTCTCGATGTGCTGGCTTCAGGAGAGTCCCGGGAGGGCGCGCAACGTTTCGCCTCAGGAACCGGGCGGCACGGCAGCTTTGAGAACGAAGGGTAAAACCGCTCACCGTCGTCGGTTTTGCAAGAATCAGCATTTCATAAAAACAACACAGGAGTTCCAATCAGTGCCAGCAGATTCCGGTCTTGAAAATGTCAGCAGGATTTTCTACGACGCGAATTTCGTCCGTGACCTCGGCATTCGCCTGAAGAGTGTAGGCGCCGGGACCTGCGAGACCACGCTCCAGGTTCAGGAACGGTTACGCCAGCAGCATGGCTTTGTACACGGCGGCGTAGTTGCCACCCTGGCCGACCATACCGCCGGCGGCGCGGCCCGCTCGGTTTCAGGAGCGGGCGACGTCCTCACGGTCGAGTTCAAGATCAACTACCTCCGTCCAGCCAGCGGGGACCGGTTGCGCTGCACAGCCAACGTGCTGCGTGCAGGACGAACTGCCATTGTGGCCGAGGCGCTGGTCTTCGCTGGTCCACCCGAGCAGGAAGAGCTTGTCGCAAAGCTAACGGAAACGCTCTTTGTGGTCGAAGACCCGAAGAACCGCACCCGGCGGGAATAGGAGAGCTCCGCCCAGTAGCCAATACATTGAGGCGAGGTGAAAAACCGGCGACCTCAACCGTACTGGTTCAGTTTGATATGGTGGCGAGCAAATCCAAACTCTCCCAACGTTCGTCATCCCGACGGCCGTTTAGCGAGCGCGCGCCGTCAGGGCCCCGTTCGCGCCCGCTTTTGGCGTGAATGGGCGGATCAGCGCGCAAGTAGGTCGGAGGGACCTTGTGTTTTGTATGTTTATGGGTGGTTCAAGCACAAGGTCTCTCAGGGCGACTCGCCCGGTGGTGAAAACGCGGGCTCGCTCACGCCCTTCGAGATGACGTTCTAAAAGAACAATCGGGGCTTGGAGCCGAAACTGTACCACTACCGTCAAAAAGCGAAAACTTGCTTCGGACGCGAATTTCCGTTAGTGTATTTACGCTTTTTCTTTGTCCCCAAATCCCGGCCGGGAGCTATGGGGGAACTGAACGTGCAGAAGGAGCTCGTAATGAAGAAACTCTTGGTGGTTGCAGCACTGCTGTTGAACGCGACCGGACTGGTTACGGCGCAGGACGCTCCACAATGGCAAATCGAGCGCAGCAAAGACGCATTCCTGGGCACCGAAATCATCCAATATCGCCTGGAGGGGCGGTATCTGGCCACGCCTTTCAACAAACCGTCGATACCCGCAATCTATCTGCAATGCACTTCTGGATCCACCAATCACGGAAAATCCGACGGCAAATTGGAAAGCGCGTTTCTTTTTGTAGGTGATACGAATGACCGGCATGTCTCCTATGAGCGGAAGTCACGTGCCCGGGAGCGGGAGTCTACCTTGACCACGCAATATCGTCTCGACGACGGGAAGGTGCACACCCAGTATCTGTCACATTCACCGGACTTCAAGACAATCTCCTTACAGCCGGCCGGCTGCGGCGAGTGTATGCTCAATGACCTGTTCTATGGCCACATCGTCTCGCACAAGGAAAACACCTCTCCTCAGGTCAGGAAGATTGTCCTGAACATTCCAGAACCCAGGCTGGGAAACGTGGTGATCCAGTTTGATCTGCCGGACGTCACAGAAGTAGCGCGCGCATGCGGGGTAAGCCGCCGGTAAAGAGACCGGCCGAAAAGCTATTCTGCGGGCGCTAAGATTTCTTCACCAACTCCAATTCGATCTTCTTGGCCGCGGGATCCAGCTTGCTGATGCGGAAGCTGCGTATCTGTCCGGTCTGGGCGGATTGCGCTTTTGTTTCATCCGCGGCGCCTCCGCTCTTCCACTTTGCTTGCAGCATGGAGCTCAGCGATGACAGGTCTGCTTTCGCACCTTTAGCTTCTTTCGGCTTGTCCTCCACAGATGAAACGCCCGCCAATCCAGCGCCCGCCATACTGCAGCTCGCGAAAACACCTTCTCCCAGTTCCACGCGCGCGCTATCGCCGGAAACCTCCATCATGCGGCCGCTGACCACGTCGCCCTCTTTATGCTCGGCAATATATTCATCCAGGCTCGAGGGGGCCATTTGCTTGATGCTCAGGCGCACGTTGCGCTTGGCCTTGTCAACCTCAAGCACCTGCGCCTTCACGACCTGACCGGCTTTCAGCACATCCTGCGGATGGTTGATACGCTTCTCCGCGCTGATCTCGCTTACGTGAATCATGCCCTCGATGCCTTCAGCCAGGTGCACAAACGCTCCAAACTTTGTCAGGCTCACCACCGGACCTTCAATTATCGAGCCCGCAGGAAACTTTTGCGCGGCATCGGCCCACGGATCACCCAGCGCCTGCTTCAGCCCCAGCGAGATTCGCTTCTCGCCCGGGTTCACTCCCAGGATCACCGCTTCCACGGTTTCACCGGGCTTGACCGCGTCACTGGGCTTGCGCACTTTTTTGGACCATGCCATCTCAGAGACGTGGATCAGGCCTTCCACTCCGGGCTCGAGTTCCACGAAGGCTCCAAAATCCATCAACCGCGTCACCACGCCGCGCACGCGCTCGCCTACTTTGTATTTTTGCGCCGCAGCGTCCCATGGATGCGGCTGCAGCTGCTTCATGCCCAGCGAGATACGCCGTTTATCCTGATCGATCTTCAGGACCCTGGCTTCAATTGCCTGTCCCACGGTCAGCACGTCGGCCGGCTTGTTCACGCGGCTCCAGGAGATATCGCTCACGTGCAACAGCCCATCCACCTCGCCAATGTCGACAAACGCGCCATAATCAGCCAGGCTGCGCACCACGCCGTTGACAGTATCGCCTTCCTTGATCTCCGAGTAACGGCGCGCCCGGTTCGCGCGCTCTTCTTCCTCCGCAATCACCCGGCGATCCACCACCACGTCTTCATCCGCAACATCAAGCTTGGTGATGCGGCAGCGGATCTCCTGTCCGACCATTTTTTCCATATCGGCTGTTTCGCGCACCCCGCTGCGCGAAGCCGGCATGAACGCGCGCACGCCAATGTCAATGCTCAGCCCGCCTTTTACCGCGCCAATGACCGTCCCAACAATCGTGGTTTTTTCGGCAAAGGCTTTCTCCAGGGAAGCCCAATCGGTCGGCCGAGCGACCCTTCCGCGCGCCAAATCGTAATAGCCTTCCGGCCCACGGCCCTTCACCGTCACCAGCAGTTTGTCGCCGGGCTTGACCGTCTCGTTCGCCCGTAACGCGGTCAGCGGCAAAATTCCCTCCGTCTTGAAACCAATATCGAGCAGAACCGCATCCGCGGTCACTTTGACCACGGTGCCTTCAAGGCCCTTGCTGCCTTCCTGCGGCGTGCGGGTGTGGCTTTGCTCATATTGTGAGAGCAGATCTTGGAATGACTCGCCGGCTTCGCCTGCGGGTTGATTGTTTGGAGGGGTTTCTGGATCGTTTGGATTGGACATGAGGCTGCAATTACCTGAGAATTTTGGCGTAGAAAAATGGTGGTGAGCGCGGCTGGATTCGAACCAGCGACCCACGCCTTAAAAGGGCGTTGCTCTACCAACTGAGCTACGCGCCCACACTCTTACTAATCTAACATAGCCTTCGCGGGCCCCCGGCCGCTGCAGAATGCAAAAAGGAAGCAGCGCGGATATTTTTTCCGAGCTGCTCTCTTCGTGTCGATATGAATCGTTGTGCCGGTTAGAAACGGATTTGTGGTCCGAACGTCGCGCGAACGTTATGGGTCGTGCCGCTGCTCAGGAGCATAATCTCATCGCCCGCTTCCAGACGCACCCCCCACCAGCCGTGGTTCCATTCCACGCCGGCACCGGGATAGATGACAGGATTGGTGTCGCCATCCACAATGCCGCCGATCTGGTTATTGATTACCCCAGCCGTCACCGGACCGCCAACGCCAAAGTTGACGAAACCTCCCTTGATCAGGCCGAAGTAACGGAATGAGCCGGTGCTTTGGATCTTTAAACCAAACAGAGCGTGAAGCAGCCGCACATCAGAACGGACTGTAGTAGAGATCACGCCGTTGTTAATGGTCTGGGTTTTGTTGCGTTCAAAGTCATAGGCCATTTCGCCTTCCACAACAACGTGTTTGCGAATATTGAACCCAAGTCGTCCGCCGACGCCAAACATATTCAGGTCGGCTGGTTGAAGCCGTGTGAAATCAAAGTAGATGCCAAAATTGCCGTGGTTCTTTGTATCACTCTGCGTTGTATTGTCCTGCGCCAGCGCCGCAGGGGCTATTACCGCAAAACACAGCGTTAGTACGCCCAGAATTGCGTAACGTCTCATGTTGTAGCTTCTCCAGTCTTCCTGTGAAGTCTAAGTCTTTAGAACCGGATTTGGGGTCCTCCCATGAATTTAAAGTTATGATTGGCTCCGTTGTCAAAGAAGATCTCATCCCCGGCCTCCAATCGGAGCCCAAGAAACCCGGCATTGAATTCCACGCCGCCACCCGGATACAAGACGCCGTTGGTGTCTCCGTTAAGGACATTGCCAACCTGATTCGTAAAATTGCCCACGGTGACGCCAGTATTGCCACCCCTGAAATTCAGAAATCCGCCCTTTATGACGGCAAAGACCCGCACGGGTCCCGTGGACTGAATCTTGGGACCAAAGAGCCCGTGAAGCAGGCGCAGGTTCGAGCGGATTGTAGTGGTATTGCCGGAAAGGTCCGTGATGCTTGCAGTGGTGTTTTGTTCGAAGTCGTAAGCCATCTCGCCTTCCATCACAACGTGCGGCGCAAGGTTGAAGCCAAGACGGCCGCCAACTCCAAAGAAGTTCTGTTTGGCGAATTGCAGCCTGGTGTAATCAAAATAGACGCCGAAATCGCCGTGGTTTTTGTCGTCTCCCTGGGCTGAGGCCGCGGGTGCGATCATCCCGAGACACAGACCCAGGGCGCATAGAATTGCGAAACGTTTCATATTGTAGCTTCTCCCCTTCTGAAGTTTGTGTAGCTCCACTCCACACCGGAGCATCACAGCTTTGGGGAACGGAAAGCGTCAAGCACGGTGGATTATCAAATACGATGCCCGTTCTGGAAACGAGGTGGGCTGCTGACGCACTCTCTTAATATGCCGGGAAATACCACTTTTTCACGCACATGCAGTTTACACCGCCTTAATCCACGCATTAAACTCATGAGCATCAACCCGCACGCCCAAGTGCGTGCCGGACGCGTAGCGGAGGACATAATATGCCGAATGGGACACTTGATCTGATGAAACTTGATGGCCACCCCCAAACCTACCAGATCATGTTTGAGCAGAATGCCGGAGGCACGTTTGTGGCCCGTGTTGAATCCGACGAGCTAGTTCCCTTCCTACACGAAGAAATGCGCGTGGAACTGCCTACCGCCGAATCTGCCGCGCAACGCCTGCAAAAAGAGAACCGCATCCGCCTGCAAAACGTCTTCCTCGAAGAAAACAACCTGCATGCCGTGATGGATTACATGGAAGAAGACATCGAATAGTTGCCAATATCGCCGGCACTGCCAAAAAATGGGAATTGAAAGACAAAACCTTCATTGAACGGCTTTTGTCTCCCGTCTCTGAAGAAAAAGACTTGCCACTTGGCGTTTTTCAATTTTCAATCTTTGGCAATGCCGGCGATTCTGGCAATCCAGTGATCAGCCAATAACCTGCATCAGTCTGCGGTGAGCCCGTGGCTCCGGGCTTTCAGCTTTACCTTCAAATCTTCCGCGATCTGCTTCCCGTGGAAACGGCCGTTCTCAATAAAGATTTCGCTCGTCCTGGATCCGGCAACGATCACACCCGCGACATAGATGCCGGGCACGTTGCTCTCAAAGGTTTTCGGATCGCACACCGGCCTCATCTCCGGATCCGTGAGCTCGATCCCCAGCGAGCGCAGGAATTCATAGTCCGGATGGTAGCCGGTGAGCGCGAAAACAAAATCATTCTTCAGCGTGCGCTCGCCGTCCGGCGTTTTGATTCGCACCGCTTCCGGTTTGATCTCCAGGACACAACTGCTGAAGAAAGCTGTAACTTCGCCGTTCTTGATGCGGTTTTCGATATCCGGCTTGATCCAGTACTTGACGTTGCGATGGATCTCCGGACCGCGATGCACCATGGTCACGCGCGCGCCGCGCCGCCACAACTCCAGCGCCGCGATAGCAGCTGAATTCTTGGCGCCGATGATGAGCACATCCATATCGAAATACGGGTGCGGCTCGCGGTAATAGTGCAATACCTTGCCGAGTTCTTCCCCGGGAACGCCCAGATAGTTCGGCAGGTCGTAATAGCCCGTCGACACAACGACTTTCCTGGCTGAGTATTGATGGCTTTTGCCGTGCCGGTCGCGCGTCTGGGCGCGAAACGCGCCATCGTAGCCGGTGACGCTGAGCACCTCTTGATACTGGCGCACGTCAAGCTGGTAGTGCTGAGCGACCTGGCGGTAGTACTCCAGCGCTTCATGGCGGTTCGGCTTCTGGTTGGCTGTCGTGAAGGGAATGTCGCCGATCTCCAGAAGCTCCGGCGTGGTGAAGAAAACCATGTTGGCGGGATAGTGAAACAGCGAGTTCACCAGGCAGCCCTTGTCCACCAGAGCCACGGTAAAGCCGGCGCGCTGCGCCTCAATAGCGGACGCCATGCCGGTTGGCCCGGCTCCGATCACCAGCACGTCAAAGCTGTTGCCCTTGTGCTCCATGCAGTTTCATTTTACAGGGTGCTCTCTTTGATCCATCTCCAGGCGGACCAATGCCCTGCAGCAGACCGCTGACCGAGGGCGAATTATTGTGGAAGAATTCTAGTCTGCGATCTCTATGATCTTGATGTCGCCGAAAACGTCCTTGATCTCTTCCCACACCACGTAGCGGACTTCCGGCACATCCGGCATGCCGTGTTCGCGGAGAAATTTCTCCATGTCCAGAAATAGATGGCCCTGATCATCGGTGTAAAAACCTGGAATCAGGGGAATAAGATCACTCATGCAGGTGTCGCTACCACAATAGTTGTAGTGAATTTTGCCGCTGCAGCGTTTCATGCTGCTCGATGGGAAAAATATTTCAACCTTTAAAAAGAAAAGCGCGCGGCACACAAACAAAAGCTATCAATCGAATCATTCCATCTCATTTAGGTCATGTGCTACGTCATGTGCGCCAACTTGCGCCAGCGCTCTTGCATCCCCTCGTGCTCAAACATTTTCCGGCTTCACCGCAACGCGGCCAACGCCTGCTCCACATCAGCAATAAGGTCGTCGATCGATTCCAGTCCGGTATAGAGCCGCACCAGCCGATGGGCGTAAGCTGGGCGCTTGGGGGAACTCAGGTCATATGTCATTACCAGGCTGGTTACGCCGCCCCAGCTGTAGCCAATCTTGAAGAGCTTGAGAGCGTCCACAAACCTGAAAACCTGTTCTTTGTTGAAGCGACGGTCGAGAACAACGGAAAACAGTCCGCTTGAACCGGAGAAGTCCCTTTTCCATAATTCGTGCCCCGGACATGAGGGCAACGCCGGATGCAGCACCAATTCAACCTCGGGCCGCCCGCTCAGCCATTGCGCCAGAGCGAGCGCCGACTGTTCGACCGCCTTGAGCCGCACGGCCATGGTTTTCATTCCCCGCAGAGCCAGGCTGCAATCGTCCGGTGAAGGAGCGCAACCAAGGGCCTGCTGCGTCTCGCCCAGCAGTTTATAAATTTCCTGGTCGCGCACTGTCACCGAACCGAGCAAGAGATCGCTGTGTCCGCCCACGTACTTGGTCAGCGCCTGCATGGTTACGTCTACGCCATGAGCAAACGCGTCAAAGTAGATTCCCGCGGACCACGTGTTGTCCATGACTACCAGCGCGCCGTGCCGGTGCGCGGCTTCGGCGATGGCGGGAATGTCCTGCACCTCCATGGTGATGGAGCCGGGGTTCTCAACCCACACCAGCCGAGTATTGGACTTGAACTCGGAGCGGATGTCCGCGCCGGCGCCAGGCTGGTAGTAGCTCACTTCCACGCCAAAACGCCGCAACACTTGATTGGAAAACATCCGGTTTGGACCGTAAATGTTTTCCGGCAGCAGCACGTGATCGCCGGCCTTGAGGAGCGCCAGATGGATCAGCGAAATTGCTCCCTGGCCCCCGGGCGTAATGAACGTACGAAATCCCTTTTCCAGCTCGCACACCTTTGCGGCGAGCTCCAGCGTGGTCGGCGTGCCGTAAAGGCCGTAGGTATAGCCGATCTCATGCTGGTTCCAGCGGTCGCTGGCCGCGGCAGCGCGGGGGAAAAGCACGGTCGAAGCGCGATACACGGGCGTGGACAGCGAGCGAAAGCCTTCTGGGACCTCCGCATCGGAGTGAATCAGCCTGGTCTTCCAATCTTTCTTGTTGGGCATGACAGAAATTGTAGCGTGTGATTGGAGCGGCGAGGAGCTGAATACTCTAAGCAGGATCGTTAGCCTCAAGCGGTTTGGAGCGAAGCGACAGTATTTATGCAGAAACATCGGCAGCGAGCCCGGGGTCCCCAGCACGCGCGCTTTTCGCGTGATGGGGTTGGAGCCCGACTTGCGCGGCGAGCTGTCTGTGCCAGGAGCTGAATACTCTAAGCAGAATCGTTAGCCTCAAGCGGTTTGGAGCGAAGCGACAGTATTTAGAGCCCTTCGGTAACGCCGGGCACCTGCCAGCCATCGTACTCGCCGTGATGTTCGTCGGCGAACAAATCCAGCTCGGCCTGAAGCTCCTGAAGATTTTCCACGGGTCCAGGCTGGCGCGCATGCAACAAATACTTCTGCTCGGTTCCGTCCAGCTTCGTTGACACAATGGTCCAGCCGCGCTCTCGCTCCAGGCGTTTCGAGGCAACATCAAGGTTCATCTGATCGGCAAAGAAGAAATAGTGGTCGAGCGCTTCAGCGTTGGCGAGCGCTTGATCGAGTTTTTCGTCGGTCTCGGAACGTTTTGGCCGGAAGCCCAGCAGCGCTCGAATACCGTCAAACATAGTTGTTCCTCAATCGACGTCTTGAGAACGTTGGATGCATCGTACACTTGTGCGACTCAGCGGCGTGGAGTCCAAAACTTGCATGGCTGGGACTGCAGAACAAACGTGAGTTCCTGTGGAATGTGCGTTTGATCGATTCGAAGATGTTGCACTGGACGGGACTCGCGCATGTCGATCTGACCTTCCCCCTTGCACCAGACCCCGGCTCTGGCATAGTAGTCAAAACCTAGCGGAACAACGAATTCGCCTTCTCCGTTTGTAATCTCCGGCGCTGTACCACCGATCACAGCCTGAGGGAAGCTAGGGTTGGAAAAAAGCAGGTTGCTGCGTTCGACTGGTGTTCCATCCTGCCATCTGACGTGGATCTTAATAGTAGCTGTTTGCAGACGTCTGAGACGTAACGGCCTTAGTTCGATTTTCAAATTGCCCTGAACTCGAACGGGCTCGGAGAACTTCTTGTGTTCTGTTCCTGGATAGTAGCTGGCCATGAAGGGGCGTTCACCAGTTGGGGCGCCGCGCGCGCCAACGCCCAGAATGTACTCGCCCGGCTTCAGTCGAAAGAACTCAAATACGCCGTCTTTGTTTGTCCATTCCTCTAACTGCTCGCCTGACTCATCAACTTCTGCCGCAGTTTCACCAATGGGAACCAGCGTCACGTCGATCGCATGAACAGGGGTATCGCGTTCATCAACCACCTTTCCGGAAAGCCCGCCGGTGATTCCAAGTGCGCCTTCGTCGGGATAGTCAGGTCGTCCTTCCCCGGACGATTCGTCATCCGGGTTGACGTAGAGACTCCAGTGGCCCGGCTCGGATTTGTGCGGCCTGATGATGGCTCGCACAGCGCTCCACACGAAGATCGCAACCAGCAATATTCCCAGGGGCAAGAGCTGGTGATAGATCTTGGTCAACATAGCCGGTGACAGTGTAAAGCAAAATTCGCCCCGGCATGGGCTGTTCTCGCGGTCCCCGACCAAGACCCGTCCGCGATCCCTGCCCGCACGATATAATTTCTAGTTTTGCTCCGTGCCATCGCGGCACATGCATATCGCACTGATAAGAGGACATATGGCTACACAGTTCCGCCAGGAAAAAGACTCGATCGGCATCAAAGAGATCCCCGCAGACGTTTATTACGGCGTGCAGACGGCGCGAGCCGTGGAGAACTATCCCATCTCCGGCATGCGCGCCAACCCCACGCTCATTCGTGCGATCGGCATGGTGAAATATGCCGCCGCACAGGCCAACAAACAGCTCGGCCTGGTCGACGACAAGCGCGCTGACGCGATCATGCAAGCCGCCAAAGAAGTGGTCGACGGAAAGTGGGATGCATCTTTTGTTGTCGATGTCTTCCAGGCCGGAGCAGGCGTGAGCTTCCACATGAATTCGAATGAAGTCGTCGCCAATCGCGCCACCGAGCTGATCGGCGGCAAGCTGGGCGAGTACTCGGTCCATCCCAACGATCACGTAAATTACGGGCAGTCCACGAACGATGTTTTTCCGACCTCGATGCGCGTGGCCACTCTACTGGAGCTGGAAAAACTCTATCCCGTTCTCGACGGCCTTGCCGCTGCGCTGGAAGCCAAGGGCAAAGAGTTTTACAACATCATGAAGTCCGGCCGCACCCACATGCAGGACGCGGTGCCAATCCGCTTGGGGCAGGAATTCACGGCTTATGGTGTGGCCATACGCAAATCGATAGATGACATCCGCCACGCCGGGGACTCGCTGCGCGAACTCGGGCTTGGCGGCTCCGCGGTAGGCACTGGGATCAACACGCATCCGGACTATCGCGTGAAAGCCGTAGCCAACCTGGCGAAGATCTCCGGCCAGAAGCTCACCCCCGCGGCGGATATGCGCTGGGCCATGCAATCGAATTCGTGCATGGCGCAGGTGTCTTCCGCTCTGCGCAATCTGGCGCTTGAGATCATTCGCATCTCGAATGACCTGCGCCTCATTTCTTCCGGGCCCAACACCGGCTTCGCTGAAGTCAATTTGCCGGGGCTGCAGCCGGGCTCTTCCATCATGCCGGGCAAAATCAATCCGGTGATGCCCGAGCTGGCTGCGATGGTTTCTTTTCAAGTCGTCGGCAACGATACGGCAGTCGCAATGGCCGTTCAGGGCGGCCAGCTTGAGCTAAACGTCATGATGCCGACCATGGCCTACAACGTCCTGCAATCGATCTCAATCCTCGCCAACATGCTGCGCGTCTTTACCGACAAATGCATCAAAGGCCTGACCGCCAACGAAAAGCGCAATGCGTTTTACGCGCAGAGCACGGTATCGCTGGCGACGGCGCTCAATCCATATATCGGCTATGCCAAAGCAGCGGAGATTGTGAAGGAATCTGTGGCGACCGGCCGCTCGATCATTGATATTGCCCGGGATAAAAACCTGCTGAGCGAAAAAGAGATTGAAGAGATCCTCGATCCGGTCAGCATGACCGAGCCGCAGTATCCGAAGGAAGCGGCGAAGCATCGGGAAGAGATTAAGGCCAAGAAGTAGCTTCTTTCCGCAGTCCCGAGCGAAGCGAGGGATCCCTATTGCTACAACGATCTGAAAGCATTAGATCTGTGCGGGCGTCGAAAAACTATCGGATCAAAGCAATATCTGCTAGGTCCTCCGGAAGCCATCTGCATCGTGGCTGTAGGGTTCCCTCGCTACGCTCGGGATTTCCACAACTAACAGGCCCAGCGAAGCAAGCACGCTCCCACCGTAAACCCCGCGCCAACGGCTGCGATCAATACCAGGTCACCTTTCTTCAGCCGGCCTTGCTGGCGGGCGCTTTCGAGAGCCAACGGAATGGTGCCGGCCGTGGTGTTGCCGAATTCGTCGATATTGATGATGATGCGTTCTTCGGGCAATCCCAGCCGCTCGGCCGACGACATGATGATCCGCCGGTTGGCTTGGTGAGGCACAAACAGCGCCACGTCTTTGCCGGTAAACCCGTTGCGCTTCAGCACGGCCTCAGCCGTTTCTGCCATTTTTCTTACTGCATATCTGAAGACGGCCTGGCCATCCTGGTGCACGTAATGCATCTTCCGGTCGACGGTGTCATGAGTAGAAGGATTGCGGCTGCCTCCGCCTGGCATGTAGAGCGAGCACGCGCCCGAGCCGTCGACTTCATGAATAAAATCGATGAAGCAATTGTCATCCGTGGCAGGTTCAACCACTACCGCTCCGGCGCCGTCGCCGAAAATCACGCAGGTCGCGCGGTCCTGGTAGTTGATGATGGAGCTCATCACGTCCGCACCGATGGCCATGACTTTCTTGTGCGCGCCCGATTCCACAAACTTCACCGCCGTCTGCAACGCATATACAAACCCGGAGCACGCCGCAGAAATGTCATATCCCCAGGCGCCTTTAGCGCCGATTTTGTCCTGCACGATGCAGGCCGTGGCGGGAAAAAACATGTCCGGCGTCACTGTACCCAGGAAGATGGCTTCAATCTCGCTGGCCGGGATTTGCCGCTGCTGCAAGGCTTCCTTTGCCGCTTCAATTGCCAGATCTGACGTGGCCATGCCTTGATCCACGATGTGGCGCTGGCGGATTCCGGTGCGCTCCACGATCCAGTCGTTGGAGGTTTCTACCATCTTTTCCAGGTCAGCGTTGGTGAGAAGGCGCGGAGGAGTGAATGTTCCCAGGGCAGAAATTTTCGCCCGTACAAGATTGGCCAAAAGGGTTTTCTCCAGATCGGTGAGGTTAACCTAATATTGTATGCGGTTTTACTCGGAACGTGAATGGTTTTACCGGAAATTCGAGCGCTGTGCAATTTTCGAAGCTGATGAGTCGCGCATTCGCTGGGCCGCCTGCAGTGCAAAAACTCCAACTTCAAGCGATCATCTTTAGATGTTGGAGCGCAGCGACAAAAATCAAAGACCGGGCACCCCGCTGCACACGCACTAGCCCGTTACCGTTGCTTCCTTCCGGACCTGGCGGGGTTGGCGGGATTGCGTCGCGCGGGACCCGGCGTCTTAATTTTAACATTGGAGACGGTTACGTTGGGTCACCAGCGGCCGGATTCAGCTTTCATCCGACCTGAAATTCGGGGAAAATGAGGCAATGTCCACGCGCACCATCAATCTGGCCGCAGCCAAGGGGTATCCGGGCAGCGCAGAGCGCTTTTTCCAGTGGTCGCTCTACTTGCTGGTGGTAGTGGGGTTTACCGCGCTGATGGGCACCAACAAGCTTGATCTTCCATCGCTGGCGCTGGTGCTGCCGGCGCTGCTGCTGCGCGTATACCTGCTGCTCATGCGCAAGTCGTTCGTGATCTCTGAGCGCTGGACCACGTACCTCACCATTCTCTACTTTGCTTTTTACGCGGCAGACTATTTTTATTTTTCCCAGAACTTTCTCAGCGCCACGGTCCACATGGTGCTGTTCAGCATGGTCATCAAGGTATTTTCGGTGCGTCGCGACCGCGATCTGCTGTACCTGGCGGTGCTTTCATTTCTAATGGTGCTTGCGGCCGCGGTGCTCACGGTGGATACCCTCTTCCTGCTCACGTTTTCTTTGTTCATCCTGGTAGCGATCGCAACCTTCATCAGCATGGAGATGCGGCGCTCCGAACGTGAATCGCTTACAGCCGGCGTTCCCGCGCGGCAGGATCTTAGCTTCCATAGCTCGCTCGCCGGCATCTCCGCCATTCTCGGGCTGCTGACTCTCGCCGGCGGAGCCCTGATCTTTTTTATTCTGCCGCGCGTGAGTTCCAGCGGCTACCTGCGCAACCTGGGTATTCAAAGCTCGATCATGAGCGGCTTTGGACAGGAAGTCAGCCTGGGCGGCATCGGGCAGATCCAGCAGTCAAGCAACGTGGTCATGCACGTTCAGGTGCTGGAGGGAAAGCTGCCTCAAAGCGTCAAGTGGCGCGGTATCGCCCTGGCCAGTTTTGACGGACGACGCTGGTACAACGCCGCGGAGATTCCCACCGTCCATGGGCTTTACAACTCGCCTCTCGACCTTACTCACATCAGCAATTTTTCTTTCTACTCTGACTCCCCGAACGTTCCCCACCTGCCCAACCTTTCCTACCGGGTGGTGATGGAACCCATCGGGTTGAACCTGTTTTTTCTCGCTCCTGTGCCTTTGAAAATCAATGGCGACTATCGCCTGGTGGAGATCAAATCTGACGGCTCGATTTTCGGCAATCGGGTTTCCGACAACACCTCGGGCGAGGGTGACAACCCGGAGAGCGTGGGCGCCTACACAGCAGAAGCGGATACCCGCAATCCTGAGCCTTATGTGCGCGAATCGGTATCACGCGATTACCCGCCGCACGTCGCGGTTCTCTACCTGCAGCTTCCGCGGCTGGATCCCCGCATCGCGCCATTGGCGAAGCAAATCACTGCCTCCGCCAGGTCCAACTACGATCGCGCCCGCCAGATAGAGCAGTATCTGCAATCGAGTTTCGGTTACACTCTGGAACTTCCGGGTATGCGCGAACCCGACCCGCTGGCGCATTTTCTGTTTGAACGGAAGAAAGGCCACTGCGAGTACTTCGCTTCGTCCATGGTGGTCATGCTCCGCACGCTGGGCATACCGGCGCGTGTGGTCAACGGCTTTCGCGGCGGTGAATACAATGACCTCACCAGCAGCTACATCGTCCGCGAGAGAGATGCGCATTCCTGGGTGGAAGCTTACTTTCCCGAGTACGGCTGGGTAACCTTCGATCCCACTCCTCCGGGCCCGGACACGGGTCCGATGACCGGCTGGTCCCGATATGCGCTCTACATGGATGCAGTCCGGCAAATGTGGCGAGAGTGGGTCGTGAACTACGACTTCAGCCACCAAGCCCGCCTGCGTACGGAGATCGGCACCAAGACCAGAAATGCTCAGTCCAGCTTCCGCACCTGGCTGTGGGACAAATATCGCGCTCTGGTCACGTTTACTGAAAACTGGCAACGCCGGCTGGAGAGGCTTTCGCCGTTCGAGATGGCGCTCTGCTGCGTGCTCGTCGGTTTGCTCGTAGCTCTCCCGTTCATTCCCAAGACGTGGCGCAGCATCCAGCGAACTCGAACCATGCGAAACCCGCACCGTGCTCCCCGCACGTCGGCCAGCTTCTGGTACATGCGCATGGTCAAGATGATGGCGAAGCGTGGGGCCCGGAAACAGCCTTTCCAAACCCCGGAAGAGTTCACGGCCTCCATTGGCGATCCTCTCATTCGTCAGGGCGTGGAACGCTTTACCCAGCACTATGAGCGGGCACGCTTTGACGAATCAGTTGAAGACGCGCAAAAGCTGCCGGAATTGTACGAAGAAATGGCCGGACGCAGATAGCTTCACCGCCACGCACGCGCAGCCGTCCAAAAACTGCTTATCCTGAAATCGTGTCCCCGCATCCTAACGGGATATAATCCGCGCGGACGCTCATGCTCGATAGCTATCGAAAAGCTGCAGAATGGCTCTTGGGACCGGAAGCTCCGGCCGAAACGCCGCGCAGTCATCTCCTCCCGCGGTGGATTTTTCTCAGATGTCTCGGGCTGATTTATTTTTCCGCGTTCTACTCGCTCATCTTTCAGATCAAAGGCTTGATTGGCCCGCAAGGCATTCTTCCCGCCGGCCAATACCTCGCTGCGGTTGAAGGTTACTATTCCGGACTCCTGCGTTGGTGGTTTGCTCCTACGCTCTTCTGGTTTGGCTCCAGCAACCATGCGCTCATGCTGGTGTGCTGGCTGGGATTGATCGCTTCGCTGGCGGTGATTTTCAATCTGTGGCCGCGCGTCGCGCTGGCTGTCTGCCTGGTTTGTTTTCTCTCGTTCGTTTCCGCCGCACAGGAATTCTCCAGCTATCAATCCGACGGCATGCTGCTGGAAGCCGGCTTCATTTCCCTCTTCTTTGCGCCTCGGGGACTGCGGCCGCGCCTGGGCGAGTACCATGCTCCATCGCGTCTGAGTCTTTTTCTTCTGCGCTGGGAGTGGTTCCGCATCTATTTCGAATCAGGCGTAGTCAAGCTGGCCAGCGGTGATTATTCCTGGCGCCACCTGACCGCCATGGACGACTACTACCAGAACGGTCCCCTGCCGACATGGGTCGGCTGGTACGTGCAGCATCTTCCGCATTGGTTCCACGCCGCAACAGCATTCATGACCCTGGCTGCGGAACTGGTGCTGGTGTGGATGCTCTTCCTGCCTCGCCGTGTTCGAATCATCTGCTTTTTCATTCTTACGCCGTTCCAGATCGGCATCATCCTCACCGCGAATTACACCTTCCTGAACTACCTGGTCCTGGTGCTCGGCTTTCTGTTGCTGGATGACGGTTTTATTCGTCGAATCCTGCCTGTGCGCTGGAAAGATTGGGGGCGTAAAGCGATTCTTGTGGAAGCCGAAGTTGTTCCCCCGCGCCGGCTCACACCACTCTGGCTTGAGTCGGTGTGGCGCGGTGTCGCAGGAATCTATCTGCTGTGGGTGCTTTACGCCACCACGGCGCTGCTTATTACTACAATTCCTCACGTCCCGCGTCTGCCTCTTGCGCCGGCGCGAATGCTGGAACCATTTCGCATTGCCAACCAGTACGGGCTCTTTGCCAACATGACTCATGAGCGCTATGAAATCGAGTTCCAGGGTTCCAACGATGGCCAGAACTGGACTGCCTATCCTTTCCGCTACAAACCACAGGATGTGAACAAAGCTCCGGGGATTTACGCACCTTACCAGCCGCGCTTTGAATGGAATTTGTGGTTCGCGTCGCTGGAAAACTGGCGCAGCAACGAGTGGGTGCTCAATGTGCAAGCGCGCCTGCTTGAGAACAGCCCTGACGTCCTGCAACTCTTCTCCGGCAATCCGTTTCCTAACGCAGCACCACAGCGGGTACGCGCGGTCATCTCGCAGTACTGGTTTACCGATCGCGCAACCAAGCGGCAGACTGGCGCCTGGTGGAGGCGAGAATTGCTGGGGCTCTACGCACCGGCGCTGGCACGAACGGAAGACGGAAGGATCGTCGTCAGTCAATGACCTGCCCTGATCGTCCCCTTATCGAGTAATCACCCCGCACGCGATACGATCGCCCGAGTTCCCCGAAGGATCAGTCTTGCCGTCGTCGGCTTTCGCGTGAATGACGAGAGCCGTTCCACCGTTGCTAAAGACTGAATGCGCGTCATCGCGCAGATTTACGCCCTTTGCCAGTACGGTAGCCTTCGATTTGCCATTGGCATCCACAATGAAATTGGGGATATCACCCGCGTGCGGTCCATCCGGGCTGTCCAGACCGTGCTTTTTTCCCTCCGGATTGAAATGCGGTCCCGCCGACTTGAAGTCCGGGCCTTCGCATTTGGCCGCCTGGTGAATGTGTATGCCATGATCACCGGGCGGGAGATCGTGGACGTTCAGTTTGATAGCCACGCCGGCATCCGATTGCTGCAGCAGAGCGGTGCCTATGCTCTTGCCACGTCCGTTCTCGAGAGTTACGGTCTTGGAAGGCGTCTTAGCACTCTTCGCCCAGGCAACGGTAAAGATCAGCACCAACGCACAGCCAATCGCCACTACCAGGCCCGATTTCATCCGCTGTTGTCTTGTCATAGTGTTCTCCCCCGCGCAGCAGGAATTGTAACGCGCTTTGGCTGCCTGAACCCAATCCGAGGGGCAAAAACACTGGCGATTACGGATGCTACAATAGACAGATCGATGCCGTTGGAAAACCCCACAGTAGCGCCTCCTGATCAGGAAAAAGCTCCATTAAAAGTGGGCTTTGTCAGCCTGGGCTGCCCCAAAAACCTCGTCGATAGCGAGGTCATGATGGGCATGCTGCAGACTGGCGGCGCGCAGATCACCGCGCGCGCGGAAGATGCCGATGTGATCGTCGTAAACACCTGCTCGTTCATCGACTCAGCCAAGCAGGAGTCGGTCAATACCATTCTCGAGATGGCGCAGCACAAAATCAACGGCAAGGCGCAGAAGCTGGTAGTCGCCGGCTGCCTGGTCGAACGCTATCGCGCCGAGATCCAGAAGAACATTCCTGAAGTGGATGCCGTGGTCGGCACCGGGGAACTGGAACACATTCTTGCGGCAGCGGGAATCAACACCGCCAGCGCACCAACGCAGAACAATTCTCCGTTTGTGATTCTGAATTCTTCTTCCGCCAGCCAGAGCTTGAAATCGGGCGTGCTGCCGTCCCAGATTGCGCAAAACCCGCGCCATCCGGGAGCCCTGGTGCCGGCGCGGGCGGAGGGTCTGGCGCGTGAACAAGCGGGGCGATTCTCGCGTTCTGAGTGGGACGGTGCCATCGCCGACCTGCCTAACTATCTTTACGACGAGACCACACCGCGCGTGCTGGCGACGCCAAAGGCTTCCGCCTATATCAAGATTGCCGAGGGCTGCGATCATCCCTGCGGTTTCTGCATCATTCCCCAGCTTCGCGGCAAATTCCGCTCGCGCCACTTTGAATCGGTGATAGCGGAGGCGGAGCGCCTGGCCGCCAACGGTGTGCGCGAGATCACGCTGATCGGACAAGATACAACGTGCTACGGCGAAGATCTAGGTTTGAAAGACGGCCTGGCGCTGCTGCTGGAACGGTTGGCGCAGATTGAAGAGCTGCGCTGGGTCCGCTTCCTTTACGCTTATCCCAACAAGATCACAGGCAAGCTGCTGGAGACAATCGCACGGAACGACAAGATCTGTTCTTACATTGACGTGCCGCTGCAGCATGCCTCGGCCTCCCTGCTCAAGCGCATGAAACGCGGCGCGGGCGGCGAAATATTCTTGAAGTCGATTGAGAAGATGCGCCGCACGATTCCCAACCTGACGCTGCGCACGTCGTTTATCGTCGGCTTTCCCGGTGAGACGGAGAAGGATTTTGCCGAGCTGTGCGAGTTCGTCCAGGCCGCACAATTTGACTGGCTGGGGGTGTTCAGTTACTCCGATGAAGAAGGTTCCGCAGCTTACCATCTGTCTGACAAGATTTCGCCGCGCGAGATCGAACGCCGCCGCAAGAAGCTGATGCAAGTCCAGCGCCGGATCAGCAAGAAGCACAAACGCAAGCTGGTCGGCCGCGAATTCGACGTGCTGGCCCTGGGACCGTCAGAAGAAACCGAGCTTCTCTGGGAAGGCCGTACGGAAATGCATGCCCCTGAGATCGACGGCAAGCTGTTCATCAATGATTTCGGCGACCACGAGGAGCTTGTGCCCGGAACTTTCTATCGCTGTGAGATCACTGAGGCACATGACTACGATCTGGTGGCCAAGATCGCCGGCTAAGAAGATCGCCGGCTAAGCGTTAATCATCTAAACAACTAGTAGCGCTTTATGGCCAGGAAGAAAACACCGTCGCTTCGTTGTCCCACGTGCCGGAAGCTGGTGCTGCGCGAGAACGAGAATTTTCCCTTTTGCAGCGACCGCTGCCGGCTGATCGACCTCGGCAAATGGGCCAGCGGCGGCTATGTGATCTCGACGCCCGTCACCGATCCCGAGCAACTGGAAAACATCGCGGAAGAGCAGGCACGCAAGGCGTCTACCGACGATCCGCAATCAAAACAGTAATCTGCGCTATCATTCGTAGCGCAGGGCGATGTTCGGGTCCACGCGGGTCGCGCGCAGCGAAGGCACATAACACGCCAGAAAAATGAATAGCGCCAGGCTGACGCCGACCGTGATGAAGGTCGGTAGATCGGTGGTGCTGGTTTCAAAGACCAGCGACGACATCAGGCGTGCCAGCGCAAATGCGCCAGCAATTCCGGCAGCCATTCCAATGGCCGCCATCTTCATGCCGTGCCCAACAATCATCCGCAGCACGTCCGTCCGCTTGGCGCCCAGGGCCATGCGAATGCCGATCTCGCGCGTGCGTTGCGTCACTGCGTAAGCCATTACTCCGTAGAGCCCGATTGCGGCGAGCACGAGCGCCAATCCGGCGAAAACAGCGATCAACCATGTAGCCAGCCGGCGAAACGAACCGGCGTCGTCCAGGTATTCATCCATGAATTTGACTGCGTAAATCGGAACCGTAGAGTCGACTCCCGCGACCGCATGCCGGATGGAATCCAGAAATCCTGCGGCGTGCGTGTTGCCACGCACAGAAACGGTCATGAACCTTCCTGCCAGCGGCTGGATACTCTTCGGCAGCTGCGTGTAAGGGTAATAAGCTGTCGGCTCAGTATCGGCATCGAGCCCCTGATGACGCACGTCTGCCGCAACGCCCACGACGGTGTACCACGGCGCGTCGGCGATATTCGGCTTCAACGTCTTGCCTAACGGGCTCTGATTGCCCCAGTAACGCTGTGCCAGGCTCTGGCTCACCACCACGACCGGTTGGGCAGTTGCAATATCGCCTGCGGTGAATTCGTGGCCCTGCAGAAGCGGTGTTTGAAAACCGTGAAAATAATCCGGACCGACGATGCGAAAGCGTGTGACGACCTGGCCGTCGGTGACTTGCGGAGCGCCGCCATCGACGGCAACCGGCATTGAGGGGTCGATGCCACTCATGGGGACGTCCCGCGCTAGCACTGCCGCGTCGACTCCCGGCAGAGCACGGATTTTTTCTGCAAGCTGGCTGTAGAAGATCGACGGTTGATCTTTGAAGCGTGTGGGAGCAGCAACTTTGAAGGTGAGCAGCCCCGTAGGATTGAACCCTGGATCCACGCGACTGACCTTCCACAGACTTTTCAGTGACAGGCCGGCGCCGACCAGCAGGATAAACGCGATTGCTGTCTCAATCACCACCAATGCGGCGCGGGTTTTGCCTCCGGAATGACCGGCATTGCGCGAGGTTTCGCACAGTGCGTTGCTGACATCAACACGAGAGGTGGCCAGCGCCGGCATGATTCCAAAGAGAATTCCAACCACTACGCAAACCGCAAAAGTAAACGCCAGTACCGGGCCGTTCACCTGGATAGTTTCGACATTGGGAAGGCTTGACGGACTAATGGCCAGCAACAGATGCAATGCGCTTGAAGCGATGAACAAGCCAGTCACGCCGCCCAACAGAGACAGCAGCACGCTCTCAGTCAGCAGCTGGCGGAAAACCCGGCTTCGCTGCGCGCCCACCGCGGCTCGAATCGACATTTCAAGGCGGCGGGCCGTTCCGCGGGCCAAAAGAAGATTGGCTACGTTGGAACAGGCGATCAGGAGCACACAGCCAACGCATCCCATGAGCAAGAGCAACGGCTCGCGCAGACCGTCGGTCGTGAAGTCTTGAAAGGACTGTAGCGCCAGCCCGAACCCGGCGTCACCGTTAGGATCGTCATGGTGCAGCCTTGAGGCAATCGCATCCACAGCGCTTTGCGATTTCTTTAGCGAACTGTCAGGAGCAATCCTCGCCAGCGCAAGAAACCAGTGCAGGGTCCGCGACGATGCCGTCACATCCTGGGTCGGCAATTGCAGCGGCGTCCAGAAATTTTCTCCCGGTGCAAATACCTGAAATCCCTGCGGCAGCACGCCGATCACGGTAAAAGGCGTGCCGTCCATGGTGATTTTGGCGCCGAGTATCTTGGGATCGGCGTGAAAGTTCTTTTTCCAAAACGCATCACTGAGCAGAAGAACGCGCTCCGCGCCAGGGCGGTCTTCTTCCGCGGTAAAAGGACGGCCCATCGCCGGAGTTACACCCAGCACAGAGAACATCTCCGAGGAAACGCGCCATCCGACGACCCGCTCCGCCTGATCGCCGGCGCCCAGAACGTGACTGTCAGTCACAATGGCTGCCATTTGGGCAACCGGGCTTGACTGTCGCTTCCATGCCAGGAAGTCCGGCGTGGAAAAAACATTGTTGCTGCCGTTGGGCTGCTTTTGCAAAACCGCGACGACCCGCCCAGGATCGGCAAACGGCGGCGACTGCAGCAAGACTCCTTGGATCACGCTGAACATCGCCGTGTTGGCGCCGATTCCCAGAGCCAATGTGAATACCGCGAGCGCGGCAAAGCCCGGAGCCCTTCGCAGCATGCGCAGCGCGTAGCGAATGTCCTGCCAGAGCTGTTCCATCCACTGGCCGGCGCGCACAGAGCGCACCTCTTCCCTCACCTGCTCGACTCCACCCATCGCCAGCCCAGCCTGACGTGCGGCAGTGTTTGGATCCATGCCTTCGGCGATGTTCTGGTCGATCAGAAGCTGGCGGTGTGATTCGATTTCAGCCTGCAAATCCCGGTCAACGGAATTGCGGCGAACCAGATTACGCAATGAAGAAAAAAGACGGCTCATGAATGGCCTCCTGCTTAGGTGGCGCGCAAGGCACGGGTAATGGCCAGGGAGATGCGTTCCCAGTTCTCAGTCTCTGCCTGGAGTTGCTTCTTGCCGGATGCCGTGAGCTCATAAAACTTCGCTCGGCGGCGGTTCTCTGAGTCGCTCCACTCTGACGCCAGCCAGCCCTGCTCCTCCAGCCGGTGCAGCGCCGTGTAGAGCGATCCTGGACGCACGTCAAAGGTGCCGCGGGTGATCTGGTGGATGCGCCGCGAGATTCCCAGCCCATGATCGGGGCCGGTGCGCAACGCGTTCAGGATCAGCATGTCCAGCGTGCCCTGCAACAGTTCGATTCGGCTCATTGGCTCCTTCTTATATCGAATGTCGATAATGAAGAAGGTAGCCGCTGCTTGTATCGAATGTCAATAGGAGAAGATGCGCAAGCGAGCCAAGGGTGAAACGGCATGAATTTCGTGTAGGCTTGGAGGTTCGTCGAGATCGCGCTCTTGTCCAAGCCAGATAACGCTCGCAAATCCCGATTCTCCTGGCTGATCGCCACGTTCTTCGGCATCGGACATCTGCAGCCCGGTTCAGGCACATGGGCGGCAGCTGTTACCGTCCTGCTGTGGTGGCTGGCTGCACCATCGCTTCCGTCGGGATGGATTGTTCCGGTTGCTGTCGCTGTTTCCGTTGCGATTACGCTGCTGGGCATTCCACCTTCAACCACGGTCGCGCAAGAAAGCGGCAAGAAGGATCCCGGCTTTGTGGTGATTGATGAGGTTGCAGGCCAAATGATTGCGTTGATTGGCGTTCCCGTGCATTGGAAATACCTTCTGGCGAGTTTTATACTCTTTCGTAGCTTTGACATAGTGAAGCCGTTTCCTCTGCGCCGTCTGGAAAGGTTGCCGGGAGGGACCGGCATCATGATGGACGATGTGGGGGCGGGGCTGTACGCGCTGGTCCTGCTTCAGTTGTGGTTGCACTTTATAACGCGTTAGGCCACGGATTTCCATGGGTATTGGCGAAAGCTTGCTGGGCAAGAAGAACGTTGATGGCCATCCTTACATTGACGCCATCGATCCGCCGGCGTCATTGCCGGGGGGCGAGGTCAGGATCATCGGCCGGGCGCTCAAGCCTCCGCAACTGGCGCGCCCGGAAGTGAACTTCAGCGGCGTGCGTGGTTCCATCGTTGTCAGTTCAGAAACCTTTGTGATTGCGCGTGTGCCGTTTGGAGCTCACTCCGGCGAGGTCACGGTGCAGAGCAATGCGCACCGAAGCAACCCGCGCGAGCTAAAGATTGCCCAGCCTATCGCGGAGAGCCTGCACCCGGTGGCCAACCCTGCTATCGATCACGACGGCAACATCTTTGTGACTTATTCCGGCGGCCGCGGCCAGAAAGTTCCGGTTTCGATTTACAAGATCGACACCAACTACAACGTCAAACCGTTTCTTTCCGAACTAATGAATGCCACCGGGATGGCCTTTGATCATCAGGGCCAGCTCTATGTTTCTTCCCGTTATGACGGCACGGTCTACCGTGTGGCCCCGAACGGTACTATGACCACCTACGCCGAAGGTATGGGCGTGGCCACGGGAATCGCTTTTGACCATGAAGGCAATCTATACGTCGGCGACCGCAGCGGCACGATCTGGCGCATCGCGCCCGACCGGCAGATGTTTGTTTTTGCCACGCTGGAACCCAGCGTAGCCGCCTATCATCTTGCGTTCTCTCCTGAGGGAACGCTCTATGTGACCGGTCCTACGACTTCCAGCTTTGACGCCGTTTACAGCGTGGACCCGCATGGCAGCGTCTCGGTTTTTTATCGCGGGCTGGGTCGTCCGCAAGGTTTGGCTTTTGACAAGGAGGGCAATCTCTACGTCGCTGCATCGCTTGCAGGCAAGCGCGGCATTGTCAAAATCAGCAAAGACAGACAGGCAGGGCTGGTGATCGCCGGACACAATCTTGTGGGACTGGCTTTTACGCACACTGCCGGCGCGGTGCTGGTGACCACCAATTCGGTTTTCCATCTTACCTGGGGCGTACAGGGGCTGGCCCTGATTTAGTAGTACGCAGACTCAGCGCGGTTTTGGCTTGCATACGCGGATTCATCGCTCACGCGATGAACGTCTGCCTGAAGGCCCGCGATCCGCAAGCGAATCGCTAGACGCTGATACGAATCGTGGGTCAGTTTTCTCCGAACCTGACCCACGCTCATATAAACTGCTCAAGTGAACGCTGAGATCATTGCCATTGGCTCGGAGTTGCTGACTCCGTACCGACAGGACACCAACTCGCTCTTTCTGGCAGGCAGGCTCGCCCAACTGGGCGTGGAAGTGAGCTTCAAGACGATCGTCGGCGATCGCCACGCTGACCTTGTGAGCACGGCGCGCACCGCGCTGGGCCGCGCCGATGTCGTGATTTTTATCGGTGGCCTGGGACCGACGGAAGATGACCTGACCCGCGAGTGCGTGGCGGAAACGCTGGGGCGTAAACTGCAGCGCCACGCCCGCATCGTGGAGGATCTGCGCGCACGCTTTGCCGCTCGCGGCTGGAAGATGGCGGAAAACAACGAACGCCAGGGCGACGTGATCACCGGCGCCGATGTCCTGGACAACAAGCGCGGCTCGGCGCCCGGCCAGTTTATTCACATCGACGACGAACATGGGAACGCCATCATTATGTTGCTTCCCGGGCCGCCGCACGAACTTCGAGCAATGTTTGAGGAGCAGTGCGTGCCCCGGCTGCAGACGCTGCTGCCACGGCAATTCATCGCCGCGCGCGAATTGAAGATCGCGATGATCGGTGAATCCATGGTCGACAAACGCGCAGCGCCGATCTACAAAGCACATACTGACATTGAAACCACCATCCTGGCGGGCACGCCCGGTGAAGTGCAACTCCATCTCCGTGCCTGCGCCGGCTCGGCAGAGGAGGCGCAGCGTCGGGTCGACGCGCTCGCGACTGCGCTGGAAGATGAATTTGATGACACGATCTTTGCTTCTCATGGCGAGACCATGGAGCAGATCGTCGGTTATTTTCTCGGCATGCGGTCCGCCACGCTGGCGACGGCGGAATCGTGCACCGGCGGCCTGCTGGCGGAGCGCATTACGTCGGTCCCAGGCAGTTCACGCTATTTCCTTGGCGGCGCGGTGGTCTATGACAACTCGCTCAAATCTGAGCTGGCGGGTGTACCAGGGCTTTTGATCGCTGAACACGGCGCGGTCAGCAGCCAGGTTGCAGCGGCGCTGGCTGAAGGCATTCGCACCAGATGCAAAACTACACTGGGAGTTGGCATTACGGGCATCGCGGGGCCGGCAGGAGGCTCGGAAGAAAAGCCCGTAGGGCTCGTGTTTCATGCTTTGGCCGACGGCACGAACACTGAGGTGGTGGAGAGAAAATTCTTCGGCGACCGCGACCGTATACGCGAATGGGCAAGCCAACAGGCGCTGGACATGATCCGGCGCAAATTGATGGGATGAGGGCAGTACGTAGTAGTTAGTACTTAGTACTTAGCTTTGTTGCAAGATCGAAGCAGTCACAATCAACGAAACAATTTCGAGCTTACGGCTAAATACTAAGTACTAAATACTGGTTTCTCATGCGCATCTTTATCGCACTAGACATCCCGGCGGAAATCCGCGCGCGCATGAGCGAGTACATGGAGCATGCACGCTCCTATGCGCCGGACGCACGCTGGGCTCGAGTCGAAGGCTTGCACGTAACACTAAAGTTCGTCGGTGAAGCCGGGGATATGCTGATACAGCGAATCAAAACCGCGCTCGCGACCGTCAAGACAGCTCCCTTCGAGGTGAAGTTTGAAGGCGCCGGCTTCTTTCCCAACCCAAAAGCTGCGCGGGTGTTCTGGATCGGCGTAAACGGCGAGGAGCCGTTGACGCGGCTTGCCGCAGCGGTTGATGCCGCGCTGGAGAAGCTGGGAATCGCGCGCGAAGAGAAGCCTTATCATCCGCACCTGACCTTGGCGCGAGCAAGTTCGCACCCCTTGCGCGAGCTGCAACCGCTTGCCAATGGTCCGTCACCCCAGTTCGGTACAATGGCTGCGCGGGAGTTCTTTTTGTACCAGAGCCAGCCGCAAAGAGGCGGCTCAAAGTACACCAGGCTGGAGAGGTTCAGACTGGAATAGCACCTCGCCGCCATTGATGACCATCCTCTACATACTCGTCGGCGTCATTGCCTACCTGCTGGGCTCGATCCCGTTTGGCTATCTGCTGGTGCGCATTTTTCGCGGCCAGGACATACGCCAATCCGGCAGCGGCAATATCGGCGCGACGAATGTAGTGCGCTCCGGCGCCAAGGGGCTGGGCATTGCCACGCTGGTGCTCGATGCACTCAAAGGGTTCATTGCAGTTGCCATAGGTGGCATGCTCGCCAATGTCGAGTATCCCGGCGTTCAGATCTGCGGCAACCCAAGAATGGCGTTGGCCATGCGCTTGATGTCGATCGCCGCTCTTTTCGCGGTCCTGGGACACATGTTCCCTGTCTGGCTCAAGTTCAGGGGCGGCAAAGGCGTGGCCACGGCCCTGGGTGTTTTTTGCCTGCTCTTTCCCAAGGCCATTCTCGTATCGCTCGCTGTCTTTATCGTTGTGGTTGTCGTTACCCGCTACGTCTCGCTCGGTTCGATTTTGGGAGCGATAGCGTTTCCGATCGCTGCATATTTCCTGGAACATCCTGACAGGATCCCGCTGCTATTGACGTCAGTGATCACGTTGCTGGTAGTGCTCAAGCACCATCAGAACATCAGCCGCCTGCTGTCAGGGACTGAGAATCGTTTTGGCGGAAGCAAAGCTGCCGGCGCGGAGAAGACGCTTTGAGCCGGATCGCAGTCATCGGCGCGGGCGCGTGGGGAACGGCGCTGGCCATGGTAGTAAGCAGGCGCGACGGACATGATGTCCGCTTGTGGGCGCTGGAAAAGGAGGTGCTGCAGAGCATTGACCGCTCGCGCAGCAATGATCTGTTTCTGCCCGGTATTGCCATCCCTTCCTGCGTTGCCGTCACCAACGACTTCAAGGAAGCGTTGGCCGGAGTGGAGATCATCGTCAGTGTAATGCCCTCCCAGCACTGCCGACGGACGTTCGAGCACATGGCGCAGTGGCTGCAGCCGCACATGCTCTTCCTGAGCGCGACCAAAGGCGTGGAGAACGACACGCTGTTGCGCATGACCGAGGTGATTCATGAAGTGGTGGGGCGCTTCTGCGGCTTTGCACCGAAGATCGGGGCCATCAGCGGCCCATCGTTTGCGCGCGAGGTGGCGGAGCGGCATCCGACGGTGGTAACGGTGGCTTCGGCCGATGATTCGTTCGCCGCGCGCATCCAGAAGGATTTCAGTGATCCCCATTTTCGGGTTTACATGAATGACGATCTCATCGGCGTGGAACTTGGCGGAGCTCTCAAGAATGTGATCGCCATCGCCGCCGGAGTTTGCAGCGGGCTGGGACTGGGGCACAACTCGGTGGCAGCCCTCATCACCCGCGGGCTGGCGGAGATCACGCGGCTGGCCGTGGCCTGCGGCGCAAAGCCTCAAACCATGTTTGGCCTGGCCGGCATGGGCGATCTGGTGCTGACCTGTACCGGAGGCCTTTCCCGCAACCGCAGCGTGGGCGAGGCACTCGGAAAAGGCCAGCCCCTGGAACAGATTATCTCCGGCATGCACGGGATGGTAGCCGAAGGCGTGCTCACCACCAACGCCGCGCTGGGCTTGGCGAAGAAACATAAAGTGGAAATGCCAATTACCGAACAGATGTATGCCATTCTGCATGATGGCAAGTCTCCGCACGATGCTATCCGCGAGCTGATGACGCGTCCGGGCAAGGTGGAAGATCGTTTCTGAAATTTTGCTAACCCAGTTTCGCAGAATTAGGGTTCCACTGCGGTACTTCGGTAATGGTTGGGTAAGCTGGTTTTTTGATTAGATTTAGTACGGTTTCAGAATACAATCTGAAGATACAAATCTGGCCTTATGAAACTGCCCTTGCCGTCGCGGATTCCGATTCTCTACCTGATCCTGATCGTGCTGATCATGGTGGGAGTGGTGCCGCTTTACTTCTACGCCACCAAGATGGTGGAACGGAACCGCGAGACCCTGGGTAGCAATGAGAAGCTGCTGCAGAACATGGTAACCACGACGCTGGCGCAATCAATTGCCCAGCGCGAGAAGGATATCAGTTCCACCCTGGCCAGCCTTACCTACTCCATCCAGGTAACCAGCGGCGGAAACCTCAGCGGCAAGAACATCGAATCAGCCGACGTCAAGGCGCTGCTTCTGAATTATGTCAGTGCCCTGGACTCGCCTGTTCCTTATGCGCGCCTGGTGAATACTGAAAACACGTTCCAGATGTCGGAAGGCACGATTGGCGATCCCGACACTTTTCTGGAAAAGGAACTGCAGCGCGGGTTGAACGCAGCGCATGAAGGCCGCGAATACAGCGGAGAGCCGCTCTCGATCGGTTCCGGCAAGCAGACCCGCACCGTGATGGTGGTGGGAAAGCCGGTGATCAACGACCAGCATGTCTATCTGGGCACGCTTGAGCTGGTGATCGACCTGCAATACCTGGTGAAGCAGCTCAAAGAAGCCAATGACCAGCAAAATCTGGATACCTTCGTGGTGGATCACTCGGGCCGTCTTGTGGCCTCAGCCAACGCCCGGTACGCCACGGGCCAGGACATGAGTTCCAACGAGCTGGTGAAAAGCTTCGTAGAGCAAAAGGTTGTTGTGCCCGTGGTGGTCACCCGGGATTACAACGTGCAGGAAGGCAAGAACAGCATTCCCATGCTGGGGACGTATTTCCCGGTATCCGGGCTGGGCTGGGCCGTGGTCGCGCAGAAACGCCAGGAAGAAGCTTACATTGACATCACAGACATGCGCGTCTACGCGATCAAGGCTGCTCTGATCGCGATTGCCTTCAGCATCCTGGTAAGCATATGGGCAGCGCGGCGGCTCACCATACCACTGCATATCCTGACCGAATCCAGCCGCACCATTGCCGGGGGTGACTTCTCCCATCGCGTGCGCCTGAAGAGCCGCACCGAATTCGGCGAATTGGCGCAGACCTTCAATACCATGACGGACGATCTGGAGCAGTTCGTCGATGATCTGAAGAAGGCAGCCAAGGAAAACCATGCGCTGTTCATGAGTTCCATCCAGATGCTGGCCGGCGCGGTCGACGAAAAGGATCCGTACACAAAGGGCCACTCTGACCGCGTTACGCGCTATTCGGTGCTGATCGCCACCGAAATGGGGCTGAAGGACGATGACATCGACAAGATCCGCATCTCCGCCCAACTCCATGATGTAGGCAAGATCGGCATTGAAGATCGCATTCTGAAAAAGCCGGGAGCGCTCACGCCCGAAGAATTTGAGATCATGAAGACGCACACCACCAAGGGCGCCGCCATCCTGCGCCCGGTCGAGGCGCTGAAGGACATGCTGCCTGGCATCGAACTGCACCATGAGTCGCTGGATGGCCGCGGCTATCCTCACGGTTTGAAAGCCGACCAGATTCCACTTATGCCGCGCATCATCATGGTGGCCGACACCTTTGACGCCATGACGACAAACCGCCCGTACCAGGCGGCCATGGATCCGGAATATGTGATCCGCATCATCAATTCGCTGGCAGCCACCAAGTTTGATCCCACGGTCGTGGCAGCGATGACCAAAGTGTTTGAGACAGGCAAACTGCGCATCAATCGCGCTGCCACCGTCAGCGGCGAAGAAGCTGCGGCGGCATCAGCTCCCAAGATCGACGCGCCGACCGAAGTCTAACTGCCGCGACTTTCACACGCGGTTTTCCGTACAACCACTCCTCCAAGTAAGAACATCAGCTTTCCGGTCGAGCGATGTTGTGCCTAATGACGAGCTTTACCAGGCAGCTGCTGCAGATCACGCCTGTGGCAAGAATGATTTTGTATGAACCCCGTTCGCCCAAATCAAGGTCTGCACCGCACCGTGGGCAGCGAATCCCGTGCCGGACAGCAGATTCTTTGCTTTCATGGTCGAGGCGATGGCGCTCCAATTCTCTGATCTCGGGATAAGCAATGCAAGCTTCGGTAAAGTGCTGGCCGCATAATGTGACCTTGCGCCTACTTTGATTTGTGGCACGGACGACCAGGATTCGATAAGCCGTATAGCCACAAACAGAGCAGTGCGCCATTGCCATCTCAACCAGACAAGCGGCGAGCCTTTCCCCTGGACGCAGTTTCATCTGATTCCACCTCTTGAGCGCCGCGCATTGATCAAGCCGCGGAGAATCGAACGATCTGCCCGACCTGGAATGTTGGCTCCGGATGTCACTCGACGGCCATGATCTACGTCACAGCTGTTGGAGCCGAAGCGGCGTCCTGCGCTCTATCTGCCACCCGCTATAATCGAAGTTTGGGAAAAGATTGGACTGCTTCCCAACCCTAAGCGGGTTGGAGCGCAGCCAGGAGGGTCGAGGCTAAGCCGCGAGCCCAATCAGACGGCAAGCGGCCCACTGCAGGAGCAGATCGTAGCCCCGGAAAATACAGTACCGCTAAGCGGGTTGGAGCGCAGCGACAAAAGACAATGATCCAGACATTATTCGGAACACCGGAACCTACCTTTGTCGAGAAGATGAAGCAGGCGGTCACGCGCACGCGCGAGAACCTGAGCGATCGCATTGACGAGGTGATGGCCTTCACCAAGGAGATTGACCGCAGCACGCTCGACGACCTGGAAGCGATCCTGATCGGCGCGGACATGGGCACCGAGACAACACAGGAGATCCTGGACAAGCTGCGCGAAAAGGCCGACCGCAAACAGATCAGAGATGCTGCCGAACTGAAGCGCCTGATCAAAGAGCAGATTGTCGCCATACTGAACGCGACGCCCAGCCGTGCAGAAAGACCGATGCGCGGCGACCCTGAGGTAGTGATGGTGGTTGGCGTGAACGGTACGGGCAAGACGACGACCATCGGCAAGCTGGCTTATGCGTTGCGCACCGAAGGTAAGACCGTGTTGCTCTGCGCGGCTGATACCTTTCGCGCGGCAGCCATTGAGCAACTGGAGATCTGGGGTTCGCGCACCGGTGTGGAGGTTATCAAGACCAAGCCCGGCGGAGATCCTTCGGCCGTGCTGTTTGATGCGTTGAACGCAGCCAAGTCGCGCCACACCGATAGCGTGATCGTTGATACCGCCGGCCGCCTGCACACCAAGGCCGGCCTGATGGCCGAGTTGGAAAAGATGAAGCGCACTTCGCAACGCATTGTCCCCGGCTCACCGCATGAGGTGCTGCTGGTGATGGACGCCACCACCGGCCAGAATGGACTGCAGCAGGCGCGGCAATTTACCGATTCGGCAGGCGTGACCGGAATAGTGCTGACCAAGCTTGATGGAACGGCGAAAGGCGGAGTGGTGGTAGCGATCTCACGCGAACTGGGGCTGCCGGTGCGCTATGTGGGCGTAGGAGAAAAGGCTACCGATCTGCTGCCCTTCAGCGCTGAGAATTTTGCCGATTCGCTGTTTGCCGCATGAATGTTCCACTTGAGTTCTTCTTTGCATTTATCATCGGGCGCGGCCTTGGAACTCCTGGACCATTCGTTCGTGTTGGTGCTTTTCTCTTGAGCCTTCTTCTGGGCTGGATGGCCTCGGACTCCCGCGTTCAAGTGAGGCCGCGTTTCAGTCATGGCAAAGGCCCGAGCATGTCTCTCAATAAGGCAGAGCGCATAATATTTTTCGTGGCTGCCGTAATATTTTTGCTGTTGGCGCTTGGTGTCATGCAATGAGTTTTGTGACGCAAGACGAGGGCTACATTCGCGAAACGCTGGAGCTTGCCCGTCGCGGAACGGCACTCACTTCGCCCGGCGCGAGAGTTGGCGCGGTGGTAGTTGATTCTCAAGGCAATATTGCGGGGCGCGGATTTTACACCTTTGACGGTGTGAAGCACGCCGAGATTCTGGCGCTGGAACAGGCAGGAGCCAAGTCGCGCGGCGGGACCTTGTACCTGAACCTGGAGCCGCATTGCTACCAGAGCCGCACACCGCCCTGCACCGATGCCATCATTGCCGCTGGCATCAGCCGCGTAGTTGCAGCGATAGCGGATCCCAATCCCAAGGTTTCCGGCAAAGGGTTTGAACAGTTGCGCGCTGCCGGAATTGCAGTAGAAAGCGGATTGCTCGAAGCCGAAGCGCGGCGGCTGAATGAAGCTTTTGCGAGATTTACGCTCACAGGCTGCCCGTTGGTCACCTTGAAAGCGGGTATGACGCTAGACGGCAAGATTGCTGGTCCATTCGGCAGCTCCGTCAACACGCCACTGGCTGCCGACCGCTGGATTACCAGCGAAGCATCACGCAATCATGCGCAAAGCCTGCGGCACGAGTCGGATGCCATCATGGTCGGCGTAAATACGATCATCGCCGATGATCCTCTCCTGACAGATCGAACCGGATTGCCTCGGAGGCGCCCGCTGCTCCGCGTGGTGCTTGATTCGCGTCTGCGCTGCCCGCTGGAGTCAAGGCTGGTGAAGACAGCGAAAGACGACGTTCTGATCTTCTGCTCATTCGCGGAAGAAAAAAAGAAGCAGGCGCTGGAACAGCGGGGCATCCGCGTGGAGCAGCTGCCGTTAGGCGCAAATGACGGCCGGCCCGACCTCAAAGTCGTGGTCCAACGCCTGGGCGAGCTGGAGATAACCAGCCTGATGATTGAGGGCGGCGCGCTGGTAAACTGGGCCGCCTTGGCTGCGGAGATCGTGGACAAGGTTTTCCTTTATTACGCGCCCAAGATCCTGGCCGGCTCCGGTTCGGTGCCTTTTGCCGGCGGACAAGGATTCCGGCGGCTGGATGAAGCGGCACAGGTGAAGGACGTCACGCTGCATCGCTTTGGTGAAGATTTCGCGGTTGAGGGCTACCTGCGCGATCCGTACGCAGAGGCAGTACTTAGTATTTAGTATTTGGTACTTGGCTTTGCCTGGAAGAATTGAAGCGGCTTAGAAGTGACGAGACCAAACCGAAACGCGAAACTGCTATTGGGATTGGCCCTGCTGCCGCGAGATTGCAGCTAAGTACCAAATACTAAATACTGACTACACAATGTTTACCGGACTGATTCAGGAAACGGGCGAGGTGGCCGAACTGCAGCGCATCCCCGGTGAAAAGCGGGAGACGCTGATGCGCATCACCGTCAAGGCGAAGCAGGTTCCGCGGCAGCTAAGAACCGGCGACAGCGTTGCGGTCAGCGGCGTGTGCCTGACGGCATTGGAAATCGGCGAGCAGCAGTTTTCCGCCGACCTGGCGCAGGAGACGCTGGAGCGCACTTCCCTGGTGCGCTTGAAGCCGGGATCGCTGGTGAACCTGGAGCTTCCTGCGCGCGCCCAGGACCGCATGGGAGGCCATGTAGTGCAAGGCCATGTGGATGACACCGGCAAGATCGTGAGCCTGGAGAAGATCAAGTATCGCGACGATTGGCGGCTGGTTTTGAAGATTCCCGAGGCGCTGGAAAAATACGTGGTTCCGCAGGGATCGATTACCGTGGAGGGCATCAGCCTGACCGTGGCGGCGATCGAGGGCGCACGCGTAGAGATCGCTATCATCCCGCATACCTGGCAGGCAACGAACCTGCGCGCTCTGAGAGCGGGCGATCCCGTGAACCTTGAAGTCGACGTGCTCGCGAAGTACGCGGAGAAGATGGCCAAAGGCCGGGCAACCGGAGGACTTACGGTAGCGGACCTGGTAAGGCTGGGGTTCTGACGATTTCGTTAGCCTGATTTCCAATCATAGATCATGGGGCGAAGAGCGACCTGCTGCCCTACGAGAGCAGAACGCCGGTGCTGCTGGCCAGCAATTTCGCGCATAGCTGCTGATTTGTTTGAGCCCAGCTTGAATGGTCACCAGCGGCTTTTTCCTGTTGTGCAATTCATCCCCAGGCTGCCTGTTCGCAGTCGTAGCAAACCGTTGCCTCGGTCGGGTTAAATCAAATTACGAGGACAAAGTCATGAAACACCTGTTCGCTTTCATCGTGGTACTCGCGCTGGCCGGCACGCTCAAGGGCCTCCAGGCCGGCAGCGCTCCGCAGACTGCTCCCGCTGCGCCCGCCGCTCCGGTCGCGCCGCCCGGCAAGACAGCCGACCAGCAAAAGGCAGATCAATCACAGTGCATCAAATGGGCCAAACAACAGGCGGGGCTGAGTCAACCGGATGCACAGCAACCGGCCGCAGCCGGCGGCAACACGCAGGCGGGCGCGGCGGCGGCCAATCAGGGTACCGCTCCAGCCAATCAAGGCGCCGCGGCGGCCAATCAGGCTGCTCCTGCAAACCAGGGTGCAGCGGCCAAGCCGACAGACAACGCCGTGCAGTCGGCCACCTCTTCGGCGGTCAACGAGGCTGAGTCCAAGTTAGGCCTGAGCGGAGCCGCGAACTCGAAGCTCACGCAGCTTGCCAAGGACGCATATGCCCAGTGCATGGAGAAGAAGGGGTACAAGACGAAATAGGATCGGTTTTATCTGTTTGGTTTTGGAGCGAAGCGACAAAGCAAGCAGGAGTCGCCGCGAGGCCCGTGTGGCGCCGAGCGGCGTGCGCCAGGAGCATAGATAGACTCCGAACAGAACCCGACTGTTAAGCGGGTTGGAGCGAAGCGACAAAGCAAAAAGATCAGCACGTCAGGTTCGGCTGTGCTGATCTTTTGCAAAGCGCAGGAGGAGGTTCGCGCTTTCAAAACCCGGGTTCGGCCTGGGCTGGTTTAGCCTGAATTTGCTCTTCGCTCTTCAGGCATTTCCGGTGACGACCAGGAGTACGTAGACCGCCACGGTCGCCAATGCCATCCAGATACGAAAGTTCTTCGATTCTCTGCTGTCGTCCATATCATCCATCTTTCCTACTGCTGATCAAGGGGGAGGACCGGACGTTCTGACCCGTTCTACTCAAGATCGGGCGGTAGATCACCTGCGAAATTCCCGACAGGCTCGGGTACATCGGTTCGTCTTACACGGAGAGAATGTGCCCGGGGAACCGGAATTGTTATTAGAAGGGGATTAATTTTCCTAATTTGCAAATCGGGATTTGAGCCGAATGAGTTACTTCTTTAACGAGATAACCACCAAACCGCTGCTGGCATCGGGCGCCGCTGGATTCAATTGCGGCGGGCCTCCGTCTTGCGGCAGGTAGAACGACTTCGATGGCCGGGAGGGATCATAGCGCACCGGCACGCTCGCGCCGACCAGGCTCGCTGCGGCATCGAATGCACTCTGTTCATCGAAGTACCAGATTTCGCCGCCGGCTCTGCCTGAGTAGGTTGTGTTTTCCACCTGATATTCGTAGATCACAACCGGAAGCCACTCAAAGAGTCTTCCCAGACTGATGGAATAAATCTCATTGAGCAGACGCGGCCGCGCCTCGCGGATCACTGCCTCGACCCGCACCCACTCTGATGTGCGCCGTGCTAGTGAGCGGTTTCGCCGGCGGCGTAGCCACGAGCCGATCTCGTGGAAGAGATCCTCCAGCATCAGGTGAGATCTGTGCATGCGGCCTAGCTTACACCGGCGAGTTTATTGATGAGGGGTAATATTTCTAGCTTGCGTCGGCCCGGTCTTCCAGCTTCTGGAAGTGGCGGAGCACGGCTTCAGTCTGCGATTTGGTGAGCACCGCGCTCAGCGCGGCGGCATCTGCCTGCTGCACGGCGCGGACACTGCCGAAGTGCTGCAGCAATCGCTGGCGCGTGCGCTCGCCGACGCCGGGGATTTCCAGCAGCTCGGATTTGCGGTCGCGCATCTGGCGGCGCTTGCGATGGAAGGTGACGGCGAAACGGTGCGATTCGTCGCGGACCATCTGCACAAGGTGCAGCACCGGCGAGTGCCGGTCGAGCACCACGGGATCATCTTCCTGGCCGAAAACGTAGATGATCTCTTCTTTCTTGGCAATCGCAGCCAACGGCTGGTTGGTGATGCCAAGCTCTTCCAGCGCCTGAGCCGCGGCGTGAAGCTGGCCCAGACCGCCATCGATCAGCACGAGACTGGGGAAGTTGGCGTTTTCATCGCGCAGCCGCTTGTAGCGGCGGGTAACCACCTCGCGCATAGAGGCAAAGTCGTCCACGCCGGTCACGGTTCGCACGATGAACTTGCGGTACTGGTTCTTATTCATCGCGCCGTTTTCCCAGACCACCATGGAAGCCACGGTCTCGGCGCCCTGAATGTGCGAGATGTCAAAGCACTCAATGCGCTTGGGAATTTCAGGCAGGCCGAGCGCATCCTGCAGAGCCTCCTGCACGGCTTTGGCCTGCGGCTTCATGATGCGGAAGCGCTGGTCAAACGACTGCTTGGCATTTTGCGCAGCCAGGTCGATGAGCGAGCGCTTTTCTCCCCGTTGAGGAACAAGGATTTCAAGACGGCTGCCGCGCTTCTCCGTGAGCAGTTCCTCGAGTTCTGCGCGATCTTCGAAATCGACGGGCGAGAGAATGTCGCGAGGAACATATTGCTGGTCGATATAAACCTGCTTCATCAGTGCCGAGAAAAATGCGCCAGGGTTGAACATCGCAGGAGCTAAAGCCCCGGGACTTTGATCCTGGACGGCACGACCGAACTCGTGCCCTGTTACGTGTGGATCCTGGATACCTGCTGGGTGCTGTTGTGGCACAGCCTCCACGCCGGATGGCTCACCTACGTGATCCTCGCGAGGGATAGCGATTTCCGGGAGTTCTTCCCAGAAGAACTCCCGGCGATCAAGTATCTTGCCGCCGCGCATGTGGAACACATTTACGGCCAGCATGTCACTTTCGTAGTGGTAGCCAAAAACATCCATGTCATCGCCTTCAACGGCCGCAATGCGCTGCTTCTCCTGAAGTTGAGAAACAGTCGAGATCATGTCGCGATAGCGGGCTGCACGCTCGTATTCCTGGTTTTGTGCCGCCTGCTCCATGCGGGCGCGAAGCGTCTTGGCCAAATCGGCCTGGCGGCCTTCCAGCAGAAGTTGCACGTCGCGCACGGCTTCCTGGTAGGCCTGCGGCGTGGTCAAATCCTGCACGCATGGACCCAGGCAGCGCTTGATGTAGTACTGCAGGCACGGTCGCAGGTGGTAACGCGTGAGGTCCACCTTGCAGGAGGGCACCAGAAAGCTGCGATGGATCAGATCAACAATGCGATAGGCCAGGTTTCCGGGAAAATATGGACCGTAATAGACGCTGCCGTCTTTGCGCAGCCGGCGGGTAACGTAGACGCGAGGGTAGCGCTCGCCCAGCGTCAGCTTGATGTAGGGGTAGGTCTTGTCATCGCGCAGAAGGATATTGAAGCGCGGCTTTTTCTGCTTGATGAGGTTGTTTTCGAGCGCCAGCGCTTCCTTGTTGTTATCGACCACGATGTAGTCGACGTCAACGGCCTCACGCAGCAGCGTTCCGGTTTTGGCATTGGCCTCGCCTACGCCCTCCTGGAAATAGGAACGTACCCGGGCGCGCAGGTTCTTGGCTTTGCCAACATAGATGACCTCGCCTTCCGCGTTCTTGTACAGGTACACTCCGGGCTGGAGGGGCAGGGTACGGATTTTCTGAAGGAGATCCATTGATCTTGGACTGGCCAGCGTCTGGCTCGGGCAGCACGCCAGCGCCGACAGGCATTTGGTCAGGTTTTCACCTGAGCAACTGCCAGGTGCGTAAAAATTCTATGGTAGCAGGCAACGCGCCCGCTAGGTGAATGGTCAACAATGATTCAACCTATTGATTATAAGCCATTTATCAGGAAACAGCAGTTCACGTCCCAATGGCATTTCAGTTGCTCTGGTATAAATGACTTTATTGTGCGGCTATACCCTGCGCCGCTTGGGTCTTAAGGAGCTTTCCCCATGAATTTGAAATCGAGTCTTTTGGTTCTGCTTGCTGGTTCGTCGCTGATGATCGGGACGGGCTGCACGACGAAGAATTACGTGCGCAAGGAGACCCAGCCCATCGTCGAAAAATCCAACGAACTTGACGCGAGAACGGCCAAGAACAACGCCGCCATCCATGACGTTGATACCCGCGCTCAGCAAGGTATTACCAGCGTGAATGACAAGGCCGGACAGGCCGATCAGAAGGCTCTGGACGCCCGCTCCCGCGCCGATCAGGCCCAGACCCTGGCGACCCAGGCCAACACGCGCGCGGATGCTCTGGCGAACCAGGTTGCCAATCTGGATAATTATCGCCCCGTAGCTGAGACCTCGGTGCACTTTGCCTTCAACAAAGCCGATTTGACGGCCAAGGCTAAGACCGCCCTCGACCAGCTTTTGGCGGAAATCCCCAACACCAAGGGTTATCTGGTGGTGGTGGAAGGCGACACCGATTCGGTGGGTTCGGCAAATTACAACTATAAGCTGAGCGAGCGCCGCGCTGACGCCGTGGTGCAATACCTCTCGTCAAAGAACATTCCCGCGCACAAGATTTATCTGATCGGACTAGGCAAGGATAAGTATGTCGCCGAGAACAGTACGGCTGACGGCCGCGCCAAGAACCGCCGCGTGGATGTCCGTTTAATGACGAACGTCACCGGACAAGAAACACCAAGCTCTGCGCAGAGTACCGCTCCCAACCCGAGCCGGTAGTCTCTCCTCCCCCGGGACAGTTGCGCAGACCAAAGGCCGCCAGGTTACTGGCGGCCTTTAATTTTTTGGCTTCGCTGCAAAACGCCGCAAGTTTTTCGATCTTCTAAAATAGATAGGTATGAAATACCGTTTTCATATTCTTTTCATTCTCCTTGTTGGAGCCGCTTTCTTGGGAGCACAACGGGTTGCAGCGCAGGACAACCCTGATAACAACCCGCACATTCAGCCTCACACTACCCCGACTCCAACACCGAAGGCCGGCCCGTCACAGAAGCAGCAGAATCAGTACGATCGTCCGCCTTTTCCGGGCGATGCACCAGGAACCCGGCCGGCAACGCCTGCTTCGAAATCGCCAGATGGTTATGACCGCCCGGCTTTCCCCGGCGATGTGCCCGGCGCCAATCCGACCACAGGGACCACTTCCACTGGCGAAAGCTCCAGCCGGGATTCGCAGATTGATATAAACGCGCAACCGAAGACGGAGGAACCAGCGCCGGCCGAGAGCGACGAGTCCGAGTTTAAGCCCTGGGACCCGCACAAGGCTGCCAAAGACGTAGAAGTCGGCAATTATTACCTGAAATTGAAAAACTATCGCGCCGCGCTGGAGCGCTTCAATCACGCGTTGACGTACAAACCGAACGATGCCGAAGCCACGTACGGATTGGCGGTCACCCAGGAAAAGCTGGGTCTGCTTTCGCTGGCCAGACAGAACTACAGTAAGTATCTGGAGATTGTGCCCAACGGTCCGAAAGCCAAGGAATCGAAAGAGGGCATGGAGCGGCTGGAGCCGCAAGAGACATCGCTCAAGCCCACCGCCGTGCCCGCTGACGCCGCTAAAACCGCCGCGCACGATATCGACGTCGGAGAAACCTATCTTTCAAACAACAGCTATGACGCAGCACGCGAGCGCTTCGAAGAAGCCTTGCGTCTCAGCCCTGACAACCCTCTCGCCTGTTTTCGACTGGCACAGAGCCTCCAGGGCATGCAGCGGCTCGATTCTGCCCGGCTCTACTATCGCAAGTACCTGGAGCTTCAGCCGAAAGGCAAATTCGCCCACAGCGCCAAGAAGGCGATCGACGACATCAATTATCTGCTGGGGAAATAGCTACTCTTTGCGGATGTACTCGCCGGAGCTGGCATCCACCAGCACCGTGAGCTTGCTGATCGTCTCGCCGCCATACATCACGTGCCAGCGCAACTGGCTTGATTGAGCGTCCCAGTCGAGGAGGTATGTAACGCCGACTTTGGGATCCTTCTCCAGCACCTGCTTGCCGCCGTGCTGCTGCGCCACTTCAAAAGCCTTGTCTGTATCCGCGTGCAGGAAGTTTAGGTCAAAGGTGCGGGCAGAACGGTTGGCCGGATTGTAAGAATCTTCCGCGCCGTGGTCTACGCCACGCTGGACGTCAGGCGAGGAAACCCCCGACCAGCTGAACGGCTCAGACTTCTGCCGTGATACCGATGCAAATTGCGCGCGCCAGAAATTGGCTTTGCCGTCGTGGCCATTGCTGTCTTTGATGTTGGAAGATTCCAGGCGAACGGGCTGCGCGTCCGGAGCCCAGAAACGGGCAGGTGCCAGCATTTTCTGCAGAGCAAAGCGCCCGGTTTGAAGCTCGCTGGCCGCCGGCGTGGCCTTGGCTTCAGAGGAAGGTTTGGAGTCTGAATCGCAGCCAACGGTCAGAAGTAGCAGTGCGACGATAGACGCCAGAGCAGCGTTCGTCAGGTTAATTTTGTTGAGTAGTGAGGTCACACTTTCATTCTATGACGAGAGCGACGCAGGCAGGGATGTACCAAGGTGCACTGTCTTCCGGAAGTAACCCTGCTTACTCGCTGGGAATTCCGGATTTGCGCGCGCGTTCCTGGAGATCTTCAAGCTTTTGCTGGGCAGTGTCCAGGGCTTGCTTCTTGGTGTTGATCTCTTCTTGTTCCTTGCGGGTATCTTCAGCGTACTTAGCCTGATCACGCAACATGGTGCCGGCATCGGCATAGTAGGCAGCAGCACGCAAGCGCGCTTCGCGCTGGGCGATATCCAATTCGCGCTGCAGTGTAGCAATCTCTTTTTTCTGGTCTTCGATCTGCTTCTTCAACTCGTCGTTGCCCTTCTTCTGGGAATCGGCTGAGTCTTTCTTGGCATCAGCATCTGCGCTCTTGTCGTCGGTCTTTTTTGCGCTCGCATCGTCCTTAGCCGCCGGCTCGTCTGGAGTGGAGCTCCGGGCAAAGGTATCGTCGTCAAGTTTCGTGTTGGCATGCGTATGCTTTTTGGCACGATTAGCGCGGGCAACATCGCCCAGAGACTGCTGCGCCAGCGCAGCGGTGGCGAACAGGCACATCACGGCAAGCAAAAGAAACTTATTCATAAAGACGTCTCAAGTTGTTCTTTCTATTATTGTACATTCGCGCTCAGATGCATTCTCCAGCATTCTACGGGCGGAAACGATAGGGTAAACGCTCTATCGGCCTGAAGTAATGTCGCAGAGTTCGGGACGGAATCAAGAACGGCTTTCCCCCAAAACCCAGAATATTGCGGCGGCCCGCTGCGTATCAAAGGCCGGAGATGTGCTTGTACCACTCGATGAGCGTGTAACCCCAGAAAGCAGCGATCAACGCGCCTATCCCCAAAAACACCCCAAACGGAATGGGAAAGTAGCGCGGGATCAGCCGCGCCGATTGCCATGCCCGTGACCGCGCAACCTTAGGTGATTCTGACGGCAGCCGCCTCCGCCTGCGAACCAGACGCTTCGCCCACACGCCGAGGATCAGAGATATGCCAAACAAACTTCCGATCACCGAGCCCAGCAGCAGCACCAGCAACGTGAGTTCGACGCCGTTAAAAGCGCCAATCAGCGCCATCAGCTTTACATCGCCACGGCCCATGCCTTCCACACCACGCACGGCTTCATAGAGCAACGCAGCTCCCAGAATGAAGGCCGCGCCAACAATCGCACCGGCCAGGGAATTCAGCAGGGAGATGAGCCAGCAACCAGGAATGTCGAATGGCAGGTAGCGGGCAGGGCCATTCAGCGGCACCAGGACGCTAAATCCCAGCCCCAGCACCACCCCCGGCTTGGTCAGGAGATCGGGAAGAAGCTGGGTCTCAGCATCAGTGAAGATCAAGCCGATCAGAAGGAAACACAACACGCACAGCTTCAATGCTGCGCTAAGCGGCCAGCCGACAATGTCACACCGGACATCAGGATTTACCACTGTTCCCGGCAACTGTCCGATGGCTGCGAAATATGCCATCACGAATGCTACGCCGGTGAGCAGCTCAACCATGGCATAACGCGGTGTGATGGGAGCCTTGCATTTCCGGCATCTGCCGCGCAGAATCAGCCAGCTCAGCACCGGGATGTTGTCATAGGCGGCGATCGGCGCTTCACAGGCCGGACAAGCAGAACCGGGGCTCACCACGGAGATCTCGCGCGGCATACGATAAATGCAGACGTTCAGAAAGCTGCCGAAAATCAGCCCGAAAAGAAAAAACGCTGCGGCAAAAAAATAGACGTGCCCGGCAAGATCGAGAAGGCTCAGCGGCGAACTCCCAAGGTCAGGTGACTTGAGGGAGATTATACCCAGACGGGGAAAATTGGTAATTGGGTAAGTTGGTAAATGAAGAGCTGTCGCCAATCGGATCCCGGGACGCTATATTCTTGTACGCACAGGTCTTGGTTTTTTCACTTTACCAACTTACCAATTTACCCGATTATCAAATTCCGAAGCCGGTCAGTCGCCTTCGGGGATCCTCAGTATGTGTCCGGCCAGCGTCGGCGCCTTTGGGTTTTCGGGAGGCAGATCGCCGGTCCAGTTGATCTGCTTCCGGTTGGCCAGGCGCATCTCGGCCGGCAGTGTGTTCCAACCGTTGCCGTTCTGCTCGCGGATGGCAACGTTGAAACCCATCTGCTCGCTCCCATGCTCGTCTTCGCTCCATTCGAACAGCGAGGCTTCCAACTCTTCTGCGAGGGCTTCCTGCGGCAGTAGGCAGAGAATCCACCGATTGCGCGCGTCCTGGGCGTAAGCACCGCGATCCACGCCGGGGACACCGGTAATCACTTTTGCGCCATGCTCGCGCGCTACCTTCACCGTCTCATCTCGCGAGCCGTGGTCCACCACGATCACCTCATCGCAGGGACGGAGTGAATCCAACGCGCGGCCGAGCGATCGCTCGTTGTTGCTGGCGTGAATGAGCGCGCTGATCTTTGTTTTAGGCATGAGTTTTAGACATTATCTTGGTGTTCGCCATGCTCCGCGTTGGTCTTCGTCTTTCGCGTGCTGGAATGTTGGATGCAAAAACAAAGCGCCGCCGAAGCGGCGCTTTCCAATGGCTAGGTTTAGGAACGATTACTGGTTCATGGCTGAGCGGCTCGCGCCCGGCGTTACCGTGATCGGGCTCTGCAACTGGAAGCCGATCACCGCTTCAGGATGCAGAATGATCTGCTGTCCCTTGGTTGCGGCCGAAACGCCCGTTCCGGCGCCTGCCCCTGCGGCAGCGCCAATCGCAGCGCCTTTGCCGCCGCCGAAGATGCCGCCAAGAACCGCACCAACGGCCGCGCCGCCGCCGACCTTAGCCGCGGTCGATTTGCCCCGTCCGTTGCCGGATTTGGTCCATTGGTTCGTCTGCAGGCTGTACGTGCGCCCGTTCATGGTCAGCTTGGTGAGTTCCAGCGTCAGCACGGACTGTCCGGCAAAGCGGCCGGCCGATTTCACATCCACCACGTGGCCTTCAACGTCTGCCGTGGTGGGGATCACCGTCTGGTCGTCGATCGTGACCGGAGCGGAGATCGATCCGTGGAATACATCGCCCACCTGCGCCTTCTCCGAGTTCACTTCATCATTCAGGCGAACGCTCAACTGCGTTCCTGCAGGCACGGTGACCCTTGGCGTAGGAGTCGGTGCCGGTGGCGGCGTGTTGTTCTGCGCCACATCACTATTGCTGCTGGATGGAACTGTGGTGCGCAGACCATTGTCACCGCTGTTGCTGTTAGACGAGCCCGAGCTGCGCGCATGCGACCGCGGCGATGGACGCCGCTCTTCTCTGGCCGGAGCCGGAGGCGGAGTGTTGCTGGCCTGTTCCTGCGGCTGCGCGGTCTGGTCCGACGCGCTCATGGGCGAAACCTGCAGATTGTTTACCACGGTCTTAACGCCATCCACCTGTGCGGCGTCATTGGCAGCGGCATTGCGTGCTGCATCACTGCTGACCGTTCCGGAAAGTGTCACGACGCCGTTATTGGCGTTGATGTTGAATTGCTTGTCGGGAATATTGTTGTCGCCGTTAACCTTGTTCTGCACATCCGAGGCGACCTGCGCATCGGAATGGCTTCCTAGGCGCGAGCATCCCACTGCAAACAGCGCCAGGGCGATAAGAACCACCCAAAGACTTCTCTTCATAAACGTATGCTCCTGATTTTGGTGGCGTATTCCTACATTAGATGCAGAGCTGCTCAATCCGACTGCATCTATACCTAAAATTTTGTTAATCAATGGTTTGCGTCCATCCTGTGGCTCACAAACCCGATCTCTCTAGTGGCCAGATTGTGCTCTGCTCATTCTAACCCCGGCAGCTATCTACAGTTGCTGAATTCCGCCTTAGTACCTGGGGGAAATCTTGTTTAGTTTCAGGTACGTCCGCAGCCGCTGAAGCCTCGCGGCGTAACCCCCAGGATCTTTTCCATCGGCTGGATGTCGCATGTCGAGCCTTCGCGCAGCATGCGCAACTGATCGACGGTCACGGGCGGATTCCCGAGCAGCGTCTGGGCAAAGAACGCGCCGGCAAACATCAGAGGCATAGGAATGTTGACCGCGGGCTTATGCACACCGGCGCATCGCGCAATTTCTGCCAGGACTTGATTCAGCGAGAGCTCGTCTGCGCCGCCCAGTTCGATGGTTTGGCCGGTTGCCGCTTCGACTGTCAGTGCCCTGGAGAAGCAAGCGGTGACGTCGTCGATAAAGATTGGTCGAAACCTGGGCGAGCCGTTCCCCGGTACGGGCCTAAACAGCGGCGCCGAGCGCATGGTCTTCATCATCTGCGTGACGAAGCCGTCTCCGGGACCAAATATCAGCGACGGGCGCAGAATGCAGTATGGAATTCCACATTTGCGAACTTCTTCTTCGCCGCGCCATTTGGTGGATTGGTAGGCAGCGGGCCCGTCTGCGCGAACACCCAGCGCGGACATCTGAACAAACCGTCTGATTCCCGCCCGCTTTGCCGCTTCAACTACGTTTCGCGTGCCAAGGTGGTGAACGGCCTCAAAGGTGTTTTTTCCTTTCTCGGCAATGATGCCAACCAGATGAATCGCCGCATCGCAGCCGGGCGGGCCTTCCTCAAGCCCCGTTCCCTCAACCACGTCACCGACAACCAGCTCAACACCAGCTTGAACAAGCCGGCCGGCTTTTTGGGGATCGCGCACCAGAGCGCGGACGGTGTGGCCTTCGCTGAGCAGGCGTTTCAGCATGTTTCGCCCGACAAAGCCGGTGGCGCCGGTGAGAAAGATTTGCACGCGGCCATTTTAAAACGTCCCTCGGCTATTGCTTTTCCTGAATGGAACCCGAGGCGCAAAAATCGCCGACGGCCGAGTGGCCCAATTGCCTCCCAATGTGATAAAAATTTCGGTCGTTCACTATGTCTTTGCGAGTCGCACGCGGCGTTTATAACCCGGAGAAGGAGCGTTTCCACTACTACGTCTCTTTCAAGCCCACGCTCGATCCCACCGAGGAAGAGCGCGCGGTGGAGTGCAGCTATCCGGTGGAGGTGGCCCTTTCCGTCACGGAAACCGGTGAGCTGGCGGATCTGGCTTTCAGCTTGCCCGAGCCGCTCATCAATCGCCGATGCCTCGAATACCTCTCGCGCACCAGTTCCGCCAACCTGGTGGAAGAGCGCGTCTTTGTCACCGTGCCGGGCCTCAACGGCGATTCCGTCATCCAGGGCAGAGGCAGCCTTGAAGTGGACTCAGCCGGAAGAATCATGGGACTGGAAATCAACTAACCCGGTTTTGCCGGTGCGGCGCTCAGCAGCACACAAGTCTCTCTGATCAATGAAAATCCAGCTCTGGATTCTCTCTCCGCCTTAGTCCCGCCTAATACCATTGCTTTTTTTTATGTATCTGCCCGAAATGGCAGCAACTTATCCCGCAAATCGGTGTTCGAATTCAGCTACTCTGCTTATTTTTTTCGGGTAAGACCTCCTAAGACGCTAAGAGTCACAACCGATTCCTTGATGGTGGTGATGTGGATAGTTTGTCTTCCCATGACTCGATCAAAGATTACCTCCATCGCAGGAAAGTCATTCATCGTGCTGGCGCTGTTGATGGGCATCTCTGCCATCGGCCAGGTCCCCCGTTCCAAACACGTATACATTGTGGCGGAAGAAAACCACAGCTATGAGCACCTGGTGGGCAGCCCCTACATGCCGTATCTGAACAGCCTGATCGCCAGGGGCGGCCTGGCTACCCAGTTTTACGCCAACATGCACGGGTCGCTTGAGAACTATCTCATTGTGACCTCAGGTCAGTATCTGACTCATAACAATGAAACCCTGGCGGTCTTTAACGTCGATAACATCGAACGCCACCTGCTGACCAACGGCATGACCTTCAAGTCGTACGCGCAATCGCTGCCTTATGCGGGATTTACGGGACTGACTTCAGGCGCATACCTGAAGCGGCATGCCCCGCTGCCCTACTACACGGATATGGCCAACAGCAGCCTTATCAGGAACCACGATTCCAGTGCACAGCTGTCAAAAGACATTACCAATGACACGCTTCCGAACTTCGCTTTCATCACCCCTGACGCAAACCACGATATGCATAATTGCCCGTCCGGGTTGAATGCGTGCCTGCAAACCGCCGATAACTGGCTCAAGGCGAATATCGCGCCGTTGCTCGCCACCCCTCCGTTTCAACCCGGCGGCGATGGCGTGCTGATCATCTGGTCGGATGAAGCGGACCTGAGCGGCGATAATCGCTGCAGCGCCACTGTCTTAACTGGATGTGGCGGACACATCCTGGTAGCGATGATCGGCCCGCAGGTGAAAGCCGGCTATAAATCCACCGCGACCTATCACCAGGAGAGCGTGCTGCGCACGATGCTCGAAGCGATGGGCACCACAGCGAATTTTCCCGCTGCAGCCAACAGAGCGCCGGATATGCGTGAGTTCTTCAAGAACAATGGGACGGCCGGCACCGGCACACTTGGTTCCATTACCATCTCCGCTCCCACCACCAGCACCGTAACCGGTCCCGGCGTGCACGCCGCAGCTGGCGCCAGCGCTGACAATCCCATCACGTTCATGCGGATCTACGTCGATAGCGTCAACAAGGCTTCCGTAAGCGCCAGCCATATCGATACGACGTTGACGATGTCCAAAGGCACACACAGCATGGTTTTCCAGGCCTGGGACAGCAAGGGCAATGTCTACAAGTCGACAAAGACCATCACCGTGCAGTAAGCGCGCGTTGCGGCAATTTGCCAGAATTGACGATTGCCAAAGAATCGAAACGCAATTTTCGGCGATCTTTGGCAATCTGCCAATTCTGGCAATTACAGCGATAATGGGACTTGTCTCGCTATGACTAAGATGTAGAATAGCGGCAAATGACCCATTCCCAGGTCTCTGGCTTTGTCCTTGCGGGCGGCAAGAGTACGCGTATGGGGCAGGACAAAGCAGCTCTAACATTGAACGGACAAACGCTGCTGGAACATGCGTTAGCGGCTCTACGTCAGGTGTGCCGCGATGTTGCCATTCTGGGCAGATACGAGCGTTACGGAGCTTTCGCGCCCGCCTATGAAGACATCTACCCTGGATGCGGGCCGTTGGGCGGGATTCATAGCGCACTCTCTCACGCACAGACCCGCTACAGTCTGATTATCGCCGTCGATACTCCCTTCCTGATGCCGGAGTTCCTCTCTTATCTGGCCGACCGTGCTGCAGCATCGGACGCTGTGGTCATCACCCCGGAAATTGACGAGTATACCCAGCCGCTCTGTACCGTGTACTCCCTGGATTTTCTCCCTATCGCCGAGAGAGCCATTCAGAACGGCAATTACAAGATCGTTCCCCTGTTTCCGAGAAATCAGACCCTGGTGATCAAGCAAGCAGAGCTGCGCAAGTTTGCCTTCGGAGCGGAGATGTTTGAAAATCTGAATACGCCGGACGATCTGGAACGCGCCCGGCGCCGCTTCAGCCGCGTTGACACATGAGCAATCCGTCGCAACCCGAGCGCAACGAACCCTACATCGAGTTTCAGCACGTTCATAAAGCCTTTGGCGAGCACCGCGTGCTGGAAGACGTGAGCTTCCAGGTTTATCCCGGAGAGACGCTCTGCATCCTGGGTCGCAGCGGCGTGGGCAAGTCGGTTTCACTGCATCACATCATGGGTTTTCTCAAGCCGGATTCGGGCCGGGTAGTCGTGGCGTTTGAGGACATTACCGACTACGCTGAACTGCAGCTTCAGCAGATTCGCAAGAAAGTCACCATGGTCTTTCAGAACGGCGCGCTGTTTGATTCGCTCACGGTGGGCGAAAACGTGGCTTTTCCCCTGCGCGAGCGCCACGACCTGGATGAGGAGCAGATCTTTCAGATCGTGGACGGACTCCTGGACATGGTCGGCGTGAAAGCCATGCGCGACCTGCTCCCCTCCGATCTTTCCACCGGGATGAAGCGCAGCGTGGCGATTGCCCGCGCTCTTTCGGCGCAGCCGGAATGTATCCTCTATGACGAGCCAACGACGATGGTCGATCCCCTGATGGCGCAACTGCTGGGCGACCTGATCCAGAAGCTCAAACAGCAACTCAAGCTCACCAGCATCGTGGTGACGCATGACATGCGCCTGGCCAAGAAGCTGGCGGACAGGATCGTCTTTCTGCACGAAGCTCGCGCCATCTTTGTGGGCAGCGTGCATGAGATGGAACGGGCTCAGGAAGACGTGGTGCAGGAATTTTTGAAATTAGACGAGCTCATTGTTCCCGGGCGGGATGACGGCTTTTCAATGTATACCTAGGCAGGGCCGACGCGCTCCCATTCTCGTTTCGAAGCTGCCAGCGATGTGCAAGCTCTACGTCAAATGTCTGTTAGACCGTCCGTTTCTCTATTACTGTCAGGAGACTATTCTTTGCCTGCGGGCTCAACCGCCCGTTCCGGAGCACCTCTTTCAGCAGATTGACTGGCAGTTCGGCGGCAAGCTGAATCAGCCGCGCAGCCGGCGTGAATCTGTTTCCCAGCAAAGCGCCCTTTACGTCGTTGCGAAACGACCATTTCTGATGCCGTGAAACCGCCGGCGCCAGCAGCTCTGTTCCGCTCTCTGTTTTCAGGGCCTTCACAATCCAGACCTCGGTCATCTGTGGATTGGCCAGCGCGGCCTGCATGATGCGCTCTTCCTTGTCGATCAGCAATGCCGCCGCCACTCGGCCCGAACCGTGCTTGGCCAGGGTCAGTCGCTCGCCTGAAGCAATCGAGGACAACCGGCCGATCAGCACCTCTTCTGCCGCGCGCTTCACGTCGGGCGGCACGGATGGCAGAAGCGCCACCTGCATCAGCTCGAAGGTGTAGATATGCCGGATCGTCGACACCGAGATGTGACGTGGCGTTCGCGGATGAGTGACCAAGGCCAGCCGCACCTTGCGCTGCTTGGCGACGTGCACGTTCTTGCCCAGAGCTTCCAGAGCCTCGCGTGGAAGCTCAAGACGTTTCAGCAAAGCCAGAGCAAGATCTTCAGTAAGGCGAGAATCGCCCGCCACTGCGGTGAGGATTTCTGCAGGTGCATCATGGACCAGCCGTTCCAGATCGGCATCCGGCGGCAGAGCTATCTTCTTGTGATTGGCAACCTCGGTTCGCACACGAGGCGGCTCCGCTTGCTCCGGAGCTTCTTGTATGCCTTCGACATCGTCGCCATGGTTCATCGCCGGACTCCGCGCTGCGCCGCGATCTCCAGCGCGCCCAGCACGGGGCGCACGTAGGCAAAGCTGACTGCCGCGTGTGGCTGCTGGACTCGCATTGCTTCCTTGAATGCCTGGCGTACCAGTGCCGATCCCTGCAATACCCCTCCGGAGAGCGCAACAGGAACTGTCCCACCCTGCGGCCAGAGCTTTTGAATCACCGCACTGGACAACCCGGCAAGAGCTTTTCCAGCACGATCAGCAATCTCACGCGCCTGCGGATCGCCCTGCTCAGCGGCAAGCGCTACCGGACCGGCGAGTTCCGCAAAGCGCGGCTCAGACGAGTTCGCCAGGCGAATCACCTCTTCCGGCGCGACTTTCCAATGTTCGGCAATCGTGGCAATCAGGCCCTGAGTAACGCCATAATCAAACGAGCGCAGGGCCGACGCCACCGCTTCCCTGCCCACCCAGAATGCTGAGCCTTCGTCGGAAATATTTGGACCCCAGCCGCCGGCCCGCGCGGTTTCGCCATTCTGATTACGTCCGAAGGCAATCGAGCCGGTACCGGCAATTACCAGCACACCCGGCGAGATGCCGAACGCGGCACGGTGTGCGATCACATGGTCGCCGGCGACATAGATGGTCGAATCGGGAGTAAGTTCGCGGATGGTCTGCTGCGCCCAGTGCACAGCTTCCGCCAGAGAAGCCCCGGCCATTCCGATGCACACATGCTGGACTTCATTTGGGGCAACGTGCGCCACATCACACGCCTGGTGAATCACCGACTGCAGATTTTCCCGGCCCCGGTCTTTGCCCACGCGCGCCAGTTTGCAGCTTGCGCCCGTGGCCTGGCCGAGCAGTTCAGCGCCGTTGCTCACTGCGCAGTCGGTCTTCGTTCCTCCGGCATCAATTCCGAGGTACAGGGGCATGGGGTGATATTTAGTTTATCTTCCCACAACTTTTACTTTTGCATTGCACCAATTTTCTCGAATAATGGCTTAGCGGACTAGATTCTCCATTTCATGCGATTGCACATTGTAGACGGGACCATCATTGTTGCCTACCTGATCGGCATCACTCTTTTTGGTCTACGGTTCCGTAAGTCCCAAAGGTCACTGCGCGACTATTTTCTGGCCGATCGCAACATTCCCTGGTGGGCAATCTCCCTTTCGATTGTGGCCGCAGAAACCAGCACGCTCACCGTCATCAGCACGCCCGGCATGGCCTATGGAGGAAACTTCGGCTTTCTCCAGCTGGTCTTCGGCTATCTGGCGGGACGAGTCGTCATCACCCTGCTTTTTATCCCGCAATACTTTCGCGGCGAGATGTTTACCGCCTATCAACTCATCGACCGGCGCTTCGGCCCCCGGCTTCATAAAATCACTGCTACCGTTTTTCTGATCACTCGCGCTGCAGCAGAAGGTGTGCGCGTTTGGGCTGTGGCAATCGTTGTAGGCGTAGCGCTGGGCACGGGAGAGATTGCTTCCGTCGCCATTGTCCTCGTTCTTACGTTGATTTACACCTTTGAAGGCGGCTTGGCGGCGGTGATCTGGACCGACGTGGTTCAACTCGTGATCTATGTCGGCGGAACGATCGTCGGCTTCTTCGTCTTGGTCCATCTGGTTCCCGGAGGCTGGCCGGCAATCCATGCCGCTGCTGCGTCAGCCGGCAAAATGCAGGTCTTCGACTTTACTTTTTCGCTCTCCAAGACATTTACCTTCTGGGCAGGGTTGATCGGCGGCATGTTCCTGAATACTGCTACTCACGGCACCGATCAGCTTCTGGTCCAGCGCCTGCTCGCCGCGCGTAACCAGCGCGATTCACAGACTGCACTCCTTTCAAGCGGTCTGATCATCCTGGCGCAGTTCACGCTCTTCCTGGTGGTGGGCGCAGCTCTGTGGGTGTTCTATCGCACTTACGAGCCGGGCGCCGCATTCGCAAAGACGGACTACATTTTCCCGACATTTATTGTCACTCACATGCCGCGGGGAATTTGCGGGATCCTCCTCGCTGCGATCCTGGCGGCCGCCATGTCGAATCTGAGCGCAGCTTTGAATTCCCTTTCATCCACCAGCATGGTTGACTTCTATCTGCGTAAGCGGCCCGAGACCTCTGACCAGAAGCGCCTAAAGCTCTCCCGCATCGCCACCATCCTGTGGGGCCTTGTTCTTTTTGCGCTTGCCCTGGCCTCACGATATGGAGGCAGCGTACTGGAGAAAGGGCTCAGCATCGCCTCGGTGGCTTATGGAGGGCTTCTGGGCGTTTTTCTGCTCGGCCTGTTGACGCGGCGTGCGAGTGAGACCGGAGCCATTATCGGGATGCTCTGCGGCCTGGCCCTGAACGTTTACATATGGATCTGGGCGCAGTCGCAAATTGCCTGGACCTGGTATGTGACGCTTGGATCGATCACCACGTTTGTCGTGGGGTACCTGGCCAGCATGGCTGCGCCTAAATCCGCAGCAACTGCCGATGCGCCTCCCGCCGTTGCCGGGCAAAGCCGCTAATAAGGGAGAGACATTATTGGTAGCGAGTGAGCGATGTGCGAAACTACCGCCATACCAACATCCGCCCAATCATGAAAATATCAGTTTATGTGCTCGCAGCTCTTATCTGTCTGGTGACAGGCGCGCAGTCTTACGCCCGGCAGCGTGACCCTATGCGGTCGTCAACGGAGATGGTGGTGGTGACAACATCAGACTGGAATTCACCGCAAGGAATGCTGCGCAGATACGAACGCTCCGCGGCGGGCAAAAAATGGAAGCCTGCCGGCGAACCCATCACCGTGATGATCGGCAAAAACGGCCTGGCATGGGGTACGGGCATTGTGCAATTGCGCCAGCAGGCCGCCGGATCCACGGATCCGGTGAAGAAAGAGGGTGACGGGCGGGCGCCCGCGGGAATTTTCCGGCTGAGCAAAGCCTTTGGTTACGCAAACCAGCCTCAGCCGGGATGGAAGATGCCTTATGTGAGCCTGACTTCCTCAGTGGAATGCGTGGATGACACAGCATCCAGGTTTTACAACCAGGTGGTGGATCGAAGCGCCGTTTCCGCGGACTGGAACAGCTCAGAGCACATGCTGCGGCCTGACGATCTGTATCGCTGGGGCGTTCTGGTGGATCACAATGCTTCACCCGCGACGGCCGGCGGCGGCTCCTGTATCTTTCTGCACATCTGGCGCGGACCGGGCCAACCTACGGTTGGATGTACGGCAATGCCGCAAGACGAGCTGGAATCGTTGATCGCATGGCTCGATCCGGCACGCACGCCGCTGCTGGTACAACTGCCGGAAGCCCAATATCAGAGACTGCGTAAGCACTGGCGCCTGCCTGAGCTTAACCACCATGCTCAGGAGGGTTCTACAATGCAGGGTGAATCAAAATCCGTTGGTAAACCATAAAGAGAGAGCCATGGCATCGTCCGTATCCGCGAGCAATCAAAATCGCCCTGAGCTTTTGCGCGAACTGAATTTGTGGCACGCGATTGCCATCGTGGCCGGGACTATCATCGGCAGCGGTATCTTCCGCGTCCAGGGCGAGATGATGCGCGAGGTGGGTTCGGCTGGACTGGTTTATCTTGTGTGGGTCGTCGGCGGCCTGCTCTCATTCGGCGGGGCACTCACCTATGCCGAACTCGGCGCCATCAAACCCTGGGCTGGCGGTGAATACGTTTACGTTCGTGACGCCTACGGGTCCCTGCTGGGCTTTCTCTATGCCTGGACCTGGTTCCTGATCGCCAAACCTGCGTCCATCGCCACCGTGAGCACTGGCATTGTTGATGTGCTGGGCACCTTGCCTTGGTTCAGCTTTTTAAACAACCACGTTTTCACGCTCCACTTTACCAGCACGAATACTTTTGAGATCACGTATGGGACTTTTGTCGCTATCGCTGCGACCATTCTGATTTCTGGGCTGAACTACATCGGTGTTCGCAAAGCCGGAAGCTTCCAGCTGGTACTGACCACGCTCAAAGTCGGCATGATTGTCGCCATCATGTTTATCGGTTTTACCGCATCGCAGGGGAGTTGGGGAAACTTTCATACAACGTTTCTCGGCACCAGGGGTGGGATGGCAGGCTTCATGTCCGCGCTGGTGGCGGCCCTGTGGGCTTACGACGGCTGGAATGACCTCAATATGGTGAGCGGCGAGATCAAGGATCCTGGACGCACGATTCCCATTGCCTTGATTGGCGGCGTGGCGCTGGTGGCTTTTCTCTACATGGGAATGAACGCCGCCGTGCAATATGTGCTGCCCGCCGCCACCATCGCCGGCGCCAAAGTGCCCGCATCGCTGGCAACACAAGCCGCTATAGGATCGCTGGGAGCAGCGCTGGTCTCAGCCGGCATGGCATTCTCCATGTTTGTGACCATGAACGGCACTATCATGAGCGGCGGGCGGGTCCCCTTTGCTGTAGCCCGCGATGGGTATTTCTTCAAGGCGCTCGCTGAGGTCCATCCCCGCTTCCACACTCCGGGTCTGGCGCTGATGGTGCAGGCTGTCCTCGCTATCGTGCTGCTGCTGGTCGGCGGCGCGTTCAAGGACCTGTTTTCGCTCGCGATCTTCGCCGAATGGCTCTTCTATATGATCGCTGCCAGCACCATCTTCGTTTTTCGCAAGCGCGAGCCGGACACGCCGCGTCCCTATCGAACCTGGGGATATCCAGTGGTGCCGGGATTGTTCATCGCCGCCGCAGCAGTCCTGCTTCGCTACACGTTTATGGAGAATCTGCGCAATTCAATTGCCGGGACGCTGGTCATCCTGGCGGGCGTGCCCGTATATCTCTATTTTGCCGGCAAGAAACGCGCTGCCATTCGTCCCCAAAACTGAACCGGTGAGAGCGGCTCAAGGTATAATCATCTTCTCCCACATTTGGCAGTTGGAGGAAGGATTTGTGTTCCGCAGAATATTTCTCCTGGCTTTAACGCTTCTACTATCCGCGACCTCTGCCCTTGCTTCTCCGCAACAGCAGAAAGATCAAGACAAGGCAAGCGGAGACGACGACAAGTTCTATCATGGCACCGGCATCAACGACTTGAATGCGATCGGCAATCGCAATGTCGGCTGCAATCGCGGTCTGGGCAACTGGTACACCCTGGACGCTCAGGTCAAAATGGGCCAAGAATTCGCCCAACAGGTGGAGCAGACATCACACCTGATTACCGATCCCGTCGTCAACGAGTACGTGAACCGCCTGGGGCAAAACCTTGCGCGCAATTCCGATACAAAACTGCCATTCACCATCAAGATTCTGGACGTTGAAGAACCCAACGCTTTCGCGCTGCCCGGCGGCTACATGTTCGTCAACGCAGGGACGATTCTGCTCGCCGACGATGAGTCTGAGTTGGCGGGCGTGATGGCGCATGAAATCGGACATGTCGCTGCCTGCCATGCGGCGCGCGAGGCCACGCGCGGAACCCTGGCCCAGTTGGCGATGATTCCTGTCTTGATCATGACCGGAGGAGTTGCCGGGATTGGAGTAGGCCAGGCTGCCAACCTCGGCATACCCGCTGCTTTCAGCAAGTTTGGCCGCACGTTCGAAGCGCAGGCTGATTACCTGGGCGTGCAGTATGCCTACAAGGCCGGCTACGATCCGAACGGCATGATCGACTTTTTTGAAAAGCTGCAAGCCCTGGAGAAGAAGCGCCCCGGCGTCGTCATGAAGCTCTACGGCGACCATCCGCAGACCCCGGACCGGATCGCGAAATCGCAACACGAGATCAACACGATCCTGCCGCCTCGCGAGCAGTACATTGTGACCAGTTCAGATTTCGAGAGGGCCAAGCAGCGGCTGGCGTTGATCATGCGGCATCGCCTGCAGAAGAACGGCAAGGAGAACCAGGAGAATCCGGAGTTGCGGCGCACCGTTGGCGATAAGCCCCCTGACCAAAACAACGACGATCGCCCCGTGCTCAAGAAAAACCCCGGCGGCAAGTAAACAGTTCATTTTCCGCCGACTATATTCTGTCCCCAATCCCGAACCCGCAATGACCGCTGGTTCGGGATTTCACAATCAAGCCCGGCTGAACTCTATCACCTTCTCTGCAGTCGATGCCTGCTTCGACGGCACCAGCCGCTCGTAGACTTTCACATATTCACGCGCTGACGCATTCCAGGAAAAATCCTTCTTCATGCCGTTCGCCATCAGCTTCTTCCAGCCGGTCTGGTCCTTGAAAGCACGCAGCGCTTCATGGATGCAGTTGAGCAGCGCCACACCGGAGTATGCGCTGAACTTGAATCCCGAGCCTTTGCCCTGGCCGGCATCCCACGGTTCAATCGTGTCATCCAGACCGCCGGTGGCGCGCACGATGGGCACGGTTCCGTATTTGAGGCTGTACATCTGATTCAAACCGCTGGGCTCGTAGCGCGACGGCATCAGAAACATGTCTGCGCCGGCCTCGATCTTGTGCGCCAGAGCATTGTCATAGGCGATCTTCACCGCCAGTTTTTCCGGAAACTGCCTGTTCAGTCGCAGCAGCAGATCCTGGTACTCTTTGTCGCCGCTGCCGAGCACCGTCAGCACCATCGGCAGCCGGGCCAGGTCATGAATAATCTCTGCGATCAGATCAAAGCCTTTTTGCGCCGCGAAGCGCGAAACGATTCCCACTACCGGCAACTCGACGGAGACACTCTCCAGGCCAAACTGGCGCAGCAGATCGTATTTGCACTCTTTTTTGCCTTCAAGATTTTCCGGAGAGTACTGCCGGACAATGTATTTATCTTTTGCCGGATCCCATTCCTTGTAGTCCACGCCGTTCAATATCCCGGTCAGGGAGCCGGCGCGCGAATGCAACACGCCTTCCAACCCAAACCCATACTCGCTGCCCTGGATCTCCTGCGCGTACTTGCGGCTCACGGTAGTGATGTGGTCGGAAAAAACCAGCGCGCTCTTCAGGAAATTGGCTTTGCCCCAGTACTCCATCTTGTCTATCGTAAAAAGGTCCCAGGGGAGCATGAGCAGCGGCAGCGTATCCGGCGGGAACAGGCCCTGGTAGCCGATGTTGTGGATGGTAAAAACCGTGCGCGTCCCGCGAAAAACCGGGTCTTCCTGATAGCTGGTGCGCAGCAGCACGGGTATCAATGCTGATTGCCAATCATGGCAGTGAAAAATGTCGGGTACACCCAGGACTTTTGAGGCTTCGAGTACAGCGCGGCAATAGAGGGCGAAGCGCTCTGCGTTATCGGGATAATCGCCCGCCGGAGTTCCATAGAGCGCATCGCGATCGAAGAATGGCGGGTAGTCGACGAAATAGAATTGCACCCCGGAACGTTTTCCGCCATCCAAGACAGAACAGAACCTGTATTCATCGTCAAAAGGAATGGTGACGCTGCGCAAGAGCACCTTGGCGTCCGATAGCTTGGTCTGTTTATATTTGGGAAGATAGACGGAAACGGTGTGGCCGAGTTCGACCAACGCTTGCGGCAGTGCGCCAACCACATCGGCCAGGCCGCCGGTTTTGGCAAAAGGCACGCATTCAGAAGCGGCAAAGACGACGTTCATGGGGCCTCCGTACAAGAACCAGGCGCGAAACCACCGGAATGAGAAAATTCTAAATGGCGACAACAAAAAGGGCCACTGTAGGGACCACCAGGAAAGCCCCGCTGGGACAAAATTTCCTGACCGACTCGAGCGCAGCCCTGAAAATCGTTGACGCGCTCGGCGATGTTACGGAGACGGTAGCGGTGGAGATCGGTCCCGGCAGAGGCGCGCTCACACAGTTGCTGGCTCGCCGCGCCGGCCGTCTCATTGCCATTGAACTGGACCGCCTTCTGTCAACCCAGCTTCGCTTCAACTACTCCCGCCAGCCACATGTGGAGATCATTGAAGGCGACGTGCTCAAGCTGGATTTCCGCACCGTGTTGAACCGCACGATCGGACCGCTGAATGATCTGCGGCCACTCAAGCCGGCTCGAGCGCGCGTGGTGGGTAACCTGCCCTACTACATCACCTCAGAGATTCTTTTGCGGCTCTTCGAGTTTCACGACCAGTTCGATGTGATCGTAATCATGGTGCAGCGGGAGGTGGCTGACCGCATCGCGGCAAAACCAGGTTCGCGCGACTACGGGCTGCTCTCCGCAACCGCGCAACTCTACACCAGCGTGGAGAACCTGTTCACCCTGCCGCCCGACGCATTCCTGCCTCCGCCCAAGGTCCACTCTTCTGTTCTGCGCCTGACCGTCGCGCCACGCTTTGCCGAACTCCAGGTCAAGCCCGCCGAGTTTGTAACCTTCCTGAAAACCGCCTTTGCCATGAAACGCAAGACGCTGATGAATAATCTGCGGGAGAAATATGGCGAAGAGAAGGTCCGCTCGGTCTTGAAGGAAGCCGCTATTCGTCCCGATATCCGTGCCGAGGCGCTGCCACTGGAGAGAAGCGCTGAAATATTCCGGCGGCTGAGCGGGATTGGCTAAAGCTGACTAGGTAATTTGCAAATTGGCAGTTTGGTATTTGAAGTCAGCGGCCAAGACCCATTCTCAACTACCAAATTACTATATTGCCCATTTACTAAATCATCTTGGTTTCCCACTGCTGCGCCCGCCGCCTCCGCTCGATGGCGAATGCGCTGCAGGCGACGATGACTGCCTCATCGGCGCGGGCGACGATTGGTGTATAACCTGAGCTGGCCGGGTGGATTCACGCACCGGCTGCGAAGGCGGTGGAGCGGCGTGCGGCTGCGGCGAATCAGACGTCCGCGCATGGGGCAGCCGTGGAGCTACGTCGTCCGGCCGGTTCACGGGCGGCGCTTCGTGACTGCTGCGGAAACCTTCTTTGCTCGGCTGCTGGCCCGAATTGCCGTCGGGCTGGCGCTGAACTTCATTCGGTTTGCGATCAGCATCTACCACGTTAGGAGCAGCTTGAGCAGGTACATCGGTCCGGGGCACTCGGGCTACATCCTCGTTAGTAAAGACGTGCCGGGTTCCTCTGATCCCGGGCTCACCCCCACCCTCGTGGTTCAACGTTCTTCCAATGCCCGGACCAGCATTGCGGAGCAAACCGCTGCCTTCGCCTGCCGTACCCGGTCTTACGATGCGACCGCCCGGCGCTCCTTTGAGGACAAGTACGTTGCCGGCCGGTGGCCTGGGAGCATGAAATCCCGGAGGCGCATTGACCCAGGTCGGCCCCGTGTGCCAGTGCTGCCAGTTGCCCGGCACCCAACACCAGCCGCGACCATTGACAAACACCCAATGACCATAGCGGAAAGGCAGCCATCCCCACGGATACGAGGAAATCCACGTGTAGCCGAAGCCCGGAGCATAGGACCAATAACCGTTGCCGAATGGATCCCAGCCGAGATTCACGCCATTGGGCTGCCATACCATCCCGTAACTGGGATCGTCGAAGTACTCGCCGTAATAGTTCAGGTCGCCCGCGCCGTATTGATATGGCGATTGTGAATAACCCCCGCGAGAGGCATAGGTGCTCAGATAGTCGTCGCGCTGCTTGCTCCACTGATCCAGGTCGTCGGCGTCAGCGCCCTTATCGAGCCCGTACTGAGCCACATCCGTGGGATCGAGGACGAAAGTTTCGTTCTTCTTGACTGCTACCTCTCCACCGCTTTCCGAATCGCGTATGGTCACCGCGCCCTTCCAAACCACAACTTCCAGAGGATCAGCATTCGTGCTGGTTACGCGAAACGTGGCAGCACGGTCCAGAGCCACTGTTTTGTTCTTCACCGTAACCTGAAATTGACTTGCGCTGCCTTGCGCAACCCGGAATTCGCCTTCGCCCTGATCAAGGTCTATGGTGCTGATGGCGACACCGGAAGCCAAGCGGCTCAATTCCGTAAATGCAATCACCGTATCCGGCGCGATCCGCATCAGGCTGCCGTCTTCGAACTGCACTTCAGCCCAGCCGTCAGAGCGCGTTTGCAGCCAGTTGTGCTCGGTGACGGGAACGTTCATGGTGGCGCTTTCATAGCCCTGGCCATGATCGATGCGCACCTGGCCGTCAACGTAGCTGAGGCGAACGATCCGCGCATGCGAGTAGTTAGCCGGATCGTTGGGGTCGTAGGGGGCGGATGAACGCATCTGGTCCTGTTCCTGGATTCCGTCCTCAGTCTGAATTGGTTCCGTCCCCTGAGCCTGCTCCGGCAATTGCGAACGATCCGGTTGCACATCCTGGGGCTGGTCTTGATTCTGGTCAGCAGGGACTGGGTCGGCGGACTGGTTCTGGGTGCGCGAGGGTTGCGACTGACCTGAAGCCTGCAGCAGCGGCGCGGCGATCAACACCAGGATCAGCAACAGCGAAAAGAGCAGCCAGTGGTTATTGCGCGTCGATAAACGTCGCATAAACCCTCCTTGTCCGCGCAAGCTAATCGTATTAGATAAAGGCTACAATACTTAGTTTCTTAATGTTAAGTGTTATTGATCCAGCTTAACGTGCCGCACAAGTCGCTTGTAAAACCATAGATTTAATGGGTCTTAGGTGCTGCATTTCTTACTTAGAGCTTTTCTCCAGCAGCCTCTTGGCCCGTGCCCGAGCAATGTTCAGCACAGACGTATCGTCGGCGATGCTTTTCAGGGTCGGCGCAATGATCTGCAGTTCCTGCAAATTACTGTCGCTCTCCATGCCCTTCAGCTGATCTTCCAGACCCAGCCTGTCAAAGCGATGAAGGAACTGCAACTTACGTCCGTCTTCGATGGTGCTGGAAATTCCCTGGAAAATACTGTCGATTTCCTGTATGGCCTTGTTCTCCGAATAGTCGAAAGTGGTCTCAAAATGCCGGTCCTGGTCGGCAAAGGTCAGGGTCTTCTTCCCGGTACTGGCGACGGGATGTTTTTTAAAGGCGAAATCGCCCTGGAAGTAGTTCGTTTCTTTGGCATCGCGGAACAGCTTCGCCAGAGTTCCGTCAGAGATGGTGAATTCGACCGTGTAGTCAGGATCCGTGTCCTTCACGTCTGGCGACTTCACCGGATTGCGGGAAAGATATTTTGCCGTGCCCGAGGATTTCACGGTGATGTTCACATTTTGCGGCGTGTAAGCCGGCCACAGGCGATCATACGTGATGGTCGGAACCGCAGGATGGTTGGCATCAGGTGGAGTATTCTGCGCCTTCAGCACCGGCATCGCCAGCAGCACGAGCCAGGGACTAAGAAATCGAATCAAACGAAGTGTCATCTGGTTGAAGCCTGATATCTGTTGTTCGTGGAGACGGTGTGAATGTGGCAAATGGCGATCGCCAGGGCATCCGAAGCGTCCATGGGTTCAGGCGGGGCACTCAGCTTCAACAGCCGCGTCACCATCAGCTGCACCTGTTCTTTTTCCGCTTTCCCGTACCCCACCACAGCCGATTTAATCGACAAGGGCGAGTACTCCGCCACTTGCAGCCCCGATGACGAAGCCGCCAGCATCGCTACGCCTCGCACCTGGCCCAGCTTCAGCGCGGTCTTGACGTTCACCGCATAGAACACATCCTCGATCGCCACGGTATCCGGCTTATGCTCGGCAATGATGTCTTTAAGATCAGAGAATATCTTCTCCAGCCGCTGCGCCATGGGCGATCCTGTTTTTAATTTGATGGCGCCGGCGGCATGGCTGATCATCCGGCCGTCAGTTAATTCTTCCACCACGCCGTAGCCGGTGTACTCGCTTCCACAATCGATCCCCATGACACGCATGCGAGCAGTGTACTACCGATTCTTATGTCGCTTCGCTCCAAACCGCCCAACATTTCTGACTCAGCCAACATTTCTCTGCTCGTGTGACTGGCGGCTCGGCGCGCAAGCCGGTCTCGCCGCAATTCTGCTTACATATGCAGTACTCTCAAACCTGCCGCCGACTCTCCATCCAACGAATAATGCCGGCACAGAATAAGCCCGCGATCAACAGGGCCAGCAACCCGTAGCGCAAGAACGGGGAACGAACCAGCAGAGCCACAACGGCGACTGTTACATAGATGATCAATGCCCGCGCCCGCCAGTATCCCGGTGGGTGCGGTCTACCCCACCACGTTCGCCGGTTGCGACGGCCCAGCGCGATCGTCCACTGGTATATGAGTTCCAGCACACCTACGAGTACAACCCAAAGAGCGATTACCGCCCACCAGCCCACGGGTTTGACCAGCGCAATCGCCAGCGCAAAGAGGAAGAAGCAGATAAAAAAGTAGCCGAGGTGCTTCTGCCGTCGGGCTACTCCACGAAGGAACGCACCCATAGGTCAGCAGCACCTCGGTTTTTGCGCCATCGAGTTTTCGCGTTCGCGCTGAAAAGCACGGTAGCTCGCGACGGACGGCCAAGCGTTTGTGCGCTGCAGGAAACGGTCATAAGCGGATTCGTCGAAAATCTCGCAGAGGATGGCACACAGGAGTCTCCAGCCAGTCTTGCATTGCCAACGCAAGCCCGCAAACGTGCCGTAAGAACTCCCTGCCGCTTTATGGTGCAGGAAGCTCATTCGGGGTCCTTCGACTCCCCCTCGCTCCTCCGTCGCTCGCTGTCGCTCAGGATGATAGAGGGTGAAGGTGTCGCTGGCTAACCGATGACCCGATGACCCGATCTCCCGATCTCCCGATGCTCTCATGTTTCCTCCGCATACGCCGTCGCTACGAATGGAACTTCCTGCGTTGCCGCCTGTTTGCGTCCGGATATCACGCTGATCCACTGCAGGGTCGATTCAACCACGATCACGCTGACCAGAAGGATCAAGAGGCCGCAAACGGCAGCATCCAGCCGGGCGTTGATAATCTGGCGCTCGAGTCCGGCAGCCGCTGGTTCCGTAGCCAGCTTGCGCGCCTGGGCCAGCAATCCGATTATGGGATTTGGATCGAAGATCTTGTGCCACGCAGCAGAAAACGTCACCGCTACCAGCCAGGCGAGCGGCGCCAGCGTCACCCACATGTATCGCGCGCGCCCCAGCTTGACGATAATGGTTGTCGCCACGCAAAGCGCTACCGCGGCGAGCAACTGATTGCAGATGCCGAAGATCGGCCAGAGTGAGTTGATACCGCCCAGCGGATCGCGCACTCCCTGCCAGAGAAAGTATCCCCAGGCGCCCACCATGAGCGCGCTGGTGGCAATAACGCTCGGATACCAACTGGTGCGGCCCAGGGGTTTCCAAATATGACCCAGCGCGTCCTGCAACATAAAGCGGCCGACTCGCGTGCCGGCATCGAGCACCGTTAATATGAAGAGCGCCTCAAACATGATGGCAAAGTGGTACCAGATCGCCATCACCGCGGTTCCACCGAGGCTGTCAGAAAATATCTTGGCCATGCCCAGGGCAAAAGCCGGCGCTCCGCCGGTACGGAAGAAAAGCGTCTTTTCGCCGACGTTGTGCGCCAGCACGGTCATCTGGTCGGCAGTAACGGGAAAGCCCCAATTGCTGATGGCGGCAACAGCGGCGGCCGGAGTCCCACCGACCATCCCCGCTCCAGAATTCACGGCCAGGTACGTTCCCGGCTGAAGCGTGCAAGCCGCGATCATGGCCATAATGCCGACGAAGGATTCAGCCATCATGGCGCCGTAGCCGACCATTCGCGTCTGTGGTTCGCTCGCGATCATCTTGGGGGTGGTGCCGCTGGAGATCAGGGAATGGAAACCGCTGATCGCGCCGCAGGCAATGGTAATGAACGCGAAAGGAAAAAGATTGCCGGCAAAGACCGGTCCGCTGCCGTCGATGAAACGCGTGAGAGCCGGCATCTGCAGAGTCGGACGAACCAGCACGATTCCCAGCGCAAGGATCGCTATAGTACCCAATTTGACGAAGGTGCTGAGATAATCGCGCGGAGCGAGCAGCAGCCACACAGGCAAAGCCGAAGCAGCGAAGCCGTAAGCAATGATCAGAGCGGCCAGCGTTGTTCCGGTCAGTGTGAATGCGGCAGCATGGGAGGAAACAGAGATCCATTTTCCCCCGAAGATCGCCAGCATGACGCACAGAAAACCGAGGATCGAGGCCTCCAGCACCCGGCCTGGCCGCAGATAGCGCAGATAAACTCCCATGAGCAGGGCGATGGGAATCGTCATGCCGATAGTGAAAGCGCCCCAGGGGCTGTCTTTGAGCGCGTTCACGATGATGAGCGCCACCACAGCCAGCAGAATCACCAGGATGCTGATCACAGAGATGAAGGCTACAGTGCCGGCGGTCTTGCTGACCTCGTCGCGCGCCATCTGGCCCAGTGACTTGCCGTCTCGACGGACGGAGAACAGCAGAATCACAAAGTCCTGCACGCAACCGCCAAACACGGCTCCGACGAGAATCCAGAGCGTTCCGGGAAGATAGCCGAATTGCGCAGCCAGCACTGGTCCCACCAGGGGTCCCGGGCCGGCGATGGCAGCGAAGTGGTGGCCAAAGACCACCCATTTGTTGGTGCGCACAAAGTCGCGGCCGTTTTCCAGCCGCTCTGCCGGGGTAGCGCGCATGGCGTCAAGAGCGAGCACACGGGCGGCAACAAATTTCGAGTAAAACCGATAGCCCAGCGCATAACTGCACACCGCCGCCACCACCAGCCACATGGCGCTGATGGCTTCGCCGCGGTGCCACGCGAGAGTAGCCAGCGCCAGCGCCCCTGCCGCAGCCACGGCAATCCAAACCAGAGCTTTGCCTATCTTCATCGGATTCCTGCTTTTGCGTGCTGGCCTATTCTGCCTAAGCAACGAGCATTGCGCAATCGGAGAGGTATTCTGCAATAACGCCGGCCGCGATAACACACGTCACGGAGTGCTATCCTTGAACCCAGAGGCGCCATCTCCTGGCGCTGCCTATGAAATACCTTCTGGAGATCATGCGGGTTTTTCACTATGTGGTGGGAATCACCACGCCCAAACCCGAAGATGAACGCAAGATTCTGCTTCTCTGGATCGGAATCTTGATCGCGCTGATCATGCTTGCGGCTGGGACGCTCCTCCTGGTTATCCCCCGCGTGCTGCGTTAAGCCGCCACACGGGCCCAGGGTTACCCCACCTTTATTCGCCGGAAATTGATTGCCGATCCAGCTCAGGATATACTTCGCGCTAGATCGTCAAAAAACTAGAAGGTACCCGCTAAGGTAGGTTGAGCCATGAAGCTGTCTTCCTTATTGCTAGTAGGTTTCCTATTGCTTCCGTTGCCTTCTCTGGCTGCCAAAGATCCGGCAGACTATCCGCTCAAGGTTTACATTATCCAGGTGGCCTGGGGCTCCCACAATCTTCGTTACGAGGAGTACAAGGCTACCGGCCGCGGCAATGTGTGGGACGGCGAGACCGTCCATGCCTTTGACTTCACCTATGATTGCGGATTCCCGGTGAGACGGACGGCTGCCAACCAGCCGCTTCCGGCAAAGTGGAAGAAATCGCAGGTCCGGCTTGACGTGCTGGCCGATAAGATTGGTACCAACAATAAGTACCAGGAATGTGAGTTGCATACCACGGTTCACAGCGGCGTTTACGTTGTTAACGAAAGCTCCATCAGCGAGGTACCGCAGGAAGAATTCAGGAAAAGGAGAGAGCAACGGGAGGCCGCCAGAAATCAGAGTGATAAGCCGGCGGCTTCCAAGGTATCCGTGGCGTCGACACCGGATAGCGCCGAAATCGAGATTGACGGTGAGTTCATGGGTAATACCCCGTCTGTTCTTGAACTCGACCCCGGCGAGCACAGCATCGCCGTCCGCAAAGCCGGCTATAAACCCTGGGAGAAGAAACTCAAGGTCACGGCCGGAGACATCAAGTTGAACGCGGAGTTGGAGGCAGAAGGCGCCAAGTAAGCTTCGAACTGGCCCGCCGTTCCATTTCCGAGTTCCACCACACAGCCCTTTTCTGCTACCTACCATCTAATCGAGCGGAAAAGGGAGATGCCCAATGAACCCGATAGGGATCGCGCTCGCCGTTGCTCTTGCGCTCGTCAGCTGGCCTACTGCCACCAACGACGGACAGGACACCACACCAGCCTCGAATCCAACCAGCACGCAGGCGCCGGCTGATGGACGTTCCATTCAGCAATTGCCGTCGCAGTTGCCGGTCAACCCGATCGGCACAGCAAGTAATGCCGTGCAGATCACGAATGGTCCGGTGGTGGAGTTGGTGACCGACACGACGGCACAAATTGCCTGGTCCACCAACGTAAACGCCGGTACGACGCTGCGCTACGGCACCGATCCCAGCCATCTCGACCAGACGGCCGGCATGCCCTGGGGCGGGCTTACCCATCGTGTCACCATCAAAAACCTCCAACCCAATACGACGTACTATTTCAAAGCAGAGTCGGCACAGGGGCAAGACACGGGCACACTGGCGGAGACAGGACAATCTTCATTTCAGACCAAGGCGGCAGGCCAGGAAAGCCGGAAGTAATTTTGATGATCTGCTAATTGGCGATTTCGCGAAGCTGTTTCCTGCTCGCTTGGTTTTCCGCTCCTGCTTTTATCGCGCTTGCCCGGATGCAGAGCCAGACTTTTGCATGCGCTCAGTCAGCTTTCCGGTGAGCATCAGGGCCAGCATGCGGAAGTCGCTGATGAAAGACCAGAATGGATGGCCAAAAGTGGCGGGCTTGTTGCCTTCCATCAAAAAGTGCCCGGTCCAGGCAAAGCTGTAAGCCACCACCGGCCAGAGCAGCGCATACCATGGATGTCCGACGACGAAAGGCACGATCAGCGTGCACAGACCCAGCGCGGTGCCGGCCGCATGCATGGCCCGGTTGCGAGGATCGCTATGCTCGTGCAGATAGAAGGTAAAGAACTCTTCGTAATCGGCAAAATGTTGCTGTCCCGCCGGGCTCGGCGTTTCTGCTGGCTCGTTGCGACCTGAGACTGGCGATTCCGCGGGCATTTATTTCTCCTCCGGCTGCGGCGGCTTCAACAAATTGATGCGCTCCGGTTGGCCGTCGATAGCAACTTCAAGTGTCTGGTAACTCCAGAGTCCATCCGACTTCTTCGCAACCACATACACCGTACCATGCCGTAGTTTGCCATTCAGGGGAACGGAAAGGTCCGCGTCGCCTGATGATCCGGAGACATTAATGTTGCCGGAGGCGAAAGCGGCGCGGGAACGTAGCCATAGCTCATGCGCGGATTCTACTATGGATGTGCGGTTTTTTAGTGAACCGGTTTTCTTTGATCGCTCAGGCCGGGATCGCTCAAGCTTTCCCTCCGCCAGCCGGCTTCACCTGTTCCATGGTGCATTGCCGGGGCTTCTTGTCCGGACGCCAGCGAAGAAACTTTGTTCCGTGACGAAAGCGGCCGCCGGAGAAATGGTCATACTGAAATTCGCCCACAAGTTTGGGCTTGAGCGGGACCCATTCGGTGTCGCGTTCATCGCGAGTCCAACGGCTGGGACCACCCGGAGCTTTGCCGGTGAAGCCGCCCTGGCCTGGCCGGTGCTCGCCTGAGTTTCTTGCCGGACCGGCGATGAGCGGCGTGAGGATTGATTTTAGTTTCTTGCGCTGGTCGCGGCTGAAGCTGGAACTGAAACCGATGTGATCGAGTTCGCCACTATCGCGATACAGGCCCAACAGCAGTGAGCCCACCCGCTCGCCCGGCTTCTTGGGACGCGCCTTTCCTTCCGCACCGCGCGCCCAGCGGAAGCCGCCGACAACGCAATCGGCCGTGCGGATGCGCTTCACTTTGACCATCCCCGTCCGCTCGCCCGAGGTGTATCCGCTGTCCAGACGTTTGGCCACCACTCCGTCCCATCCGTGGGCCGCACCTTCGCGCATCCATTTCTGCGCAGAAGAGAAATCTGCGGTGGCGGGTGAGAGCTGAATATGCTGGCTCGAAGCAAAGCTGCGCTGGCCAGCTGCCCTTCTGCTTGCGCGTGCAACTTTTTGCGACGCTTCCCGCTGTGCCGGAAGAACTCGTTCGGCAAACCTCTGCAGCTTCATCCGCCGGGCGGAGAGCGGCTGCCTGGCCAGCAGTTCACCTTTTTCGGTCACCAGCAGATCAAAGAGCAGATAAGTGGCCGGCGTTTCGCTCGACAGACGCTGGACGCGACTGGCTGCGGGATGTATGCGCTGGAGCAAGGCATCAAAGTCGAGGGCCACGCCGCCGCCGGAACTGGCAACCACGATCTCCCCGTCAAGCACAAACTTGCTGGCTGCGATTGTCCGCAGCGCTTCGACGATTTCCGGGAAATAGCGCGTGAGCGGCTGGCCGGCCTTTGATTGCAAAACGATCTCATTACCGCTGCGGAAGGCGAGACAGCGGAAGCCATCCCATTTGGGTTCGTAGAGCCATCCGGTTGAGCCGGGCAGTTCTTTGACGGACTTGGCTTCAGCGGGCGGGTACGGCGGCTGCAAAGGAAGTGTAAGTTTGGGAAAGGATTGGCCTTCATCGAGGGCTTCAGCAGGAATCGCGGCGGAGCGAACGGAAGCGCGAGTTTTGGTGGAACCAGCCATCAGACAGTTCGATGCGGGTGATGACACCTGTGAAAAGCGACGGCTGTACCCACAAGCCGGGAATTTAGTGGTAGCCTTGCTGGTTTAAAGAGTTTGCGCACCTGTTTTTCGAGGTTGCAAGCAGGGATCTGTAACGCGGGCGTAGACCATTACTCTGTAAGTCGCGAAGGGGGACGTGTGAAGAAATTCATTCTCGGATTGATTATTGGCTTACTGTTGCCGGCTGTGGGCGGCTTTTTGTTCTTCAAAATGGGGATGATGCCAATGGCTGCTTCGGGAGCGACCCCGCTCCCGATGGAAGAAAAGATCGCGAATATGTCTCTGCACGCCGCAACGGCGAAAAGCGCCGACAAGACCTCGCCGGTGCCGGCGGATGAGGCCAACCTGACGCAGGGAGCGCATGTTTACGTCGAGAATTGCGCCTTCTGCCACGGGCTTCCGGGACAGAAAGCCAGCAACGCGGCCAAGGGCATGTTCCCGCTCCCACCGCAGTTGCTGAGCAAGGATGAGATGGTTACCGACGATCCCATCGGAGTCACCTACTGGAAGGCAGCCAACGGCATCCGCCTGACCGGCATGCCCGGCTTCACCGAAATGCTCTCTGACACGCAGCTCTGGCAAGTGAGCCAGATGCTCAAAAACGCCGATAAACTTCCCGCCGCCACCACGGCGGTGCTGACAAAACCAGCAGAAGCGCCAGCGCCCGCGCCTGCGTCGACGCCGTCGCCGAAAAGGCCGAAAAAGTAAGCCTGGACAGCATGACCGCCGAGTGGCCAGCGTTCGTGCAAATCGGTAGTGTCTATTTCAGACACTACCCGGCGATCGATGCCGACACCGAAGGCGCTAATCTGCGGGCTTCCCAACCCATGCGTCGCAGGAAAGAACAGTGATGAATTTCATTTTGCCGTTTGCCGGCGGAGTGGCCGCAGCGCTGGTGAATATCGTGATTGCCGGCCGCCTGCCGCGGAAGCGTGCCGCAGAATTCTTCAATCTGTTCATGGCGGCAACATCGGCATTTTATTTCGGCAGTGCGCTCGCCCTGGGGAACGGGAAAACTCTGGCGGTAGAGACTGCCGTCGGCGCGGTGCTGTTCGCCCTGGCTCTTGCGGGGCAGTGGTGGTCATTGAAGTTCACGGCAATCGCTTTTGTGGCGCACGGAGCATGGGACCTGGCTCACACCGTGCTGGGAGCAGGTGCGAACGCAGGGCAGGTTTTCCCCGTGATCTGCGTGGCGTATGACTGGGTGATCGCGGGTTATCTCTGGTGGATGGCTTCAGCGGGCGACAAAGCAAATTGAAGGCCGCTCGGAGATCAACGGAGCGGCCCAGGAAATTGCTTTAGAGTTTCTCGTAGAATTCGCAGCCGGAGCAGGAAATAAAGATGCCGCCGGGCACGTTGCGCTCGCGGTCTTTGACCCGCTTTACGATACGGGTAGGCTTACCGCACTTGGGGCAATCCGTGCTCTTGGACGTGTCCATCATTTTCTTGCGGTCCGCCGTCTTGGCGATTTTGGCCATGGCTTAAATACTCTCCTGATGTTTGGGTTCGAGCGGCAAAAAACCCGCCGCGGCATGCGGTGAGTGGAAAATCAGGGACGGCACGCCGAAGGACCTGGTCCCAAACCGCAAACTGTAATTTTACACGGAGTTAGGGAACTTGTCTTTTCGTCACGGCTGTGCCGGCCGCATCCCGGAGAAATAAAGACGCCGTCAACGCGAGGAAGCTTGCTTTCGTGCGACAATACAATTCATAAAAATTCGACGCGGAAAAAGAACAATTAAACCTGTAACCGTTGACCTGGTTACCAAATCTATACATTAGTCAAATTTCCATGCTCAGAGGGGATTCATGAGGAAACTGATTCTGGTATTGTTCACAGCCCTGGCGGTTAGCTCGTTCGCGGCTGATACCACGGTGAAAGGCTACCTGGTTGATCTGTCGTGTGCGGCGGAAGAAGGCCAGAAGCCCGGCTTCGGCGCCAAGCACTCCAAGGATTGCCTGCAAATGGAAGATTGCGCCAAAAGCGGGTACGGCGTTCTCACCGATGACAAGAAGGTCATCAAATTCGATAGCGCCAGCAATGAGCAGGCCAAAAAGTTTATCGCTGATCTGACGAAAACCAAGGACATAAGGGTCAACGTCACCGGCGCTGTAAAGGGTGACACCATCGCGGTAAGTAAGATCGAGTTGCAGTAACCAGGGCTTCACCAGGAAACAAGGCCACGCGGCAGCGTGGCCTTAACTTTCATCGATGGAATAGCCCCGCGCTGTCAGTGAGCCACGGGTAGTTCAGGAACCAGTTTTATATACTGCTTGAAATTTTCCAGTTCGATCACAGCGCCGGCGTCATTTTCCATCTTCAGCAGCAAGCCGGAGCCGGAGATCCAGCATCTCACTTTTCCGTTGTTCAGCTGTAGCGACGTACTGCCACCTTGGCGCCGCGCAGATGGTATTCGCCTTCCGCGACTTTTGTCTGCGCCAAAGCCCGAAGCGGTAGCGCAAACGCCGCCAAAATCGCCAGCAAAACCAGCTGCTTCAACCTGAATTCTCCGGACACTTTTTTTGACAGCATAGCACGGGCCGCACGCGGGTCTTGTGGGAGCGCCGCGCGGTTTGACCCTGTCTGCGGCCTCTGCTAGCTTTGGAACGACTGCCCTGGGGCCGGGGCTGGCGCAGCGTTTCTGACTTGTGCCCGGCGAGATTTCTGTTAGCCCTGAAAAGAAGAGGAGATTATGCCCGTCTTTAAGTTCAAGGGCGTGGATTTCATTGAATTCGATTCCCTGCTCTCCGACGATGAGCGCCTGGTGCGCGACACTGCGCGCCGTTTCATTGAAGACAACCTGGTGCCCATCATTGAGCAGTGCAACCGTGAAGGCCGTTTTCCGCGCGAACTGGTCAAACCCATGGCCGATCTCGGCTTCTTTGGCGCCAGCTTGAAAGGTTACGGCTGCGCCGGCATGGGCAACGTTGAATATGGCCTGGTCATGCAGGAGCTGGAGCGTGGCGACAGCGGCGTGCGCTCATTTGTGAGCGTACAGTCGGCGCTGGTCATGTATCCGATCTACGCCTATGGCAGCGACGCGCAAAAAGAAAAATGGCTGCCCGCGATGGCCCGGGGAGAAAAGATTGGCTGCTTCGGCCTGACCGAACCCGACTTCGGCTCCAACCCCGGCGGCATGCGCACGCGCGCCGTCAAGTCAGGTAACGAATACATTTTGAACGGCGAGAAAATGTGGATCACTTCCGGCTCCATCGCCGACGTCGCTGTGGTCTGGGCCAAGTCAGAAGAACACAACAACCGCGTTCGCGGCTTCCTGGTTGAGACCAACCGGCCGGGCTTCAAAGCCGACGATGTTCACGGCAAATGGAGTTTGCGCGCCTCTGTGACCTCCGGGCTTTCGTTGCAGGATGTGCGCATTCCGGCGGAAAATCTTCTCCCCGGATCGGACGGTCTCAAGTCACCGCTTGGCTGCCTGAACCAGGCGCGTTACGGAATCGGTTGGGGAGCGATCGGCGCCGCCATGTCCTGCTATGACACGGCGCTCCAATATTCCCAGGTGCGGAAGCAGTTCCGCGACCAGCCGATTGCATCTCATCAGCTGGTCCAGGAAAAGCTGGCCTGGATGATCAGCGAGATCACCAAGGCGCAGCTTCTGGCGCTGCAAGTCGGCCGATTGAAGGACGCAAACAAGGCGGGGCATCAGCATATCTCCATGGCCAAGCGCAACAATGTGTGGATGGCCCTGGAGTGCGCTCGCATGGCCCGCGACATTCTGGGCGCGAACGGCATTGCCGATGATTATCCGGTGATGCGCCACATGATGAACCTGGAGTCAGTCAAGACCTACGAAGGAACACACGATATCCACGCCTTGATTTTGGGTGAACACGTGACAGGGATCAGCGCTTTCTAGGAGGTCGTTATGGCGACCAATATTGCAGACAAGCAGGCAGCCATTCGCAATACAGACAATGCCATGGAGTTCGAGCTGGCGCTGGAGTTTGCGCGCGTCGTTGAAGATGCGGCTATCGCTTCCGCGCACACCATGGGCACGGGCGACCGCCACAGGGCCGACCAGGCTGCCACCGAAGCCATGCGCGCTACCATGGACACGGTGCCCATGCGCGGCACCATCGTAATCGGAGAAGGTGAGCGCGATGAAGCACCGATGCTGTATATCGGCGAGCAGGTCGGCGCAGGCTGGCATGATGGCGCAAAATTCCCGCAGGTTGATATCGCCGTCGATCCGCTGGAAGGCACAAACCTGTGCGCTACCGGCGCGCCCGGCGCTATCACGGTTCTCGCGGCTTCCGAAAAAGGCGGCCTGCTGAACGCGCCGGACTGCTACATGGAAAAATTGGTCGTCGGCCCATCATGCAAGGGAGTCGTAGATCTGGATGCGTCGGTAAAAGAAAACCTGAAAGCCATTGCCCGCGCTCTCAACCGCGATGTGGCTGATCTGGTCGTGGTCGTTCTCGACCGCCCGCGCCATGAAAAACTGATTACAGATATCCGTGCCACCGGAGCGCGCATCCGGCTTATTACCGATGGCGATCTCTCCGCCGGCATCGCTGCGGCCGTTATCGGCACCGGCGTTCACGCAGTGATGGGAAGCGGCGGCGCTCCGGAGGGCGTAATCACCGCAGCCGCCATGCGCTGTTTGAACGGTGAGATCCTGGCTCGACTCGTGGTCAATACGCCGGAACTTGAAGCCCGCGTCGAAAAGATGGGCATCAAGGACAAAAACAAAGTCTATACCGCCAAAGACCTTGCTCCGGGCAAACACATCGTCTTTGCCGCGACAGGAGTGACCGACGGCGCTCTGATGAAGGGCGTGCGCTTCTTTGGCGAGGGCACCCGCACATCGTCGATTGTGATGACCCGCCGCAGCGGCAAGGTGCGCTTCGTCGAGAGCATTCACCTCGCCAAGAGGGCGGATGTGAAGGTCAGGTTCATGTAGATTTTTTCTGAAATCCCGAACCCGCGTAGTGTTGCGCCCATGCAAACCCTCAAGCTCTACGACCCCGAGCGAGCTGGTGTACTGGCGGAATGGAAAAAAGGCAGGCCGTGCGCAAAGGGAACAACTGATGGTTGCGCTCAACCGTCGTGCTTGCTTTTATTCAAAGCGCCAACTGGCGATCCTAAGACCTATCTATTGATATAAGTTCTTATCTACCGGTTGAAAACCTCGTTCTCTACACAAGACTTAGCAAATCCCAACATCAGCTTTCCTTTTCCTGGGTTTGAATAGACGCAACTCAAGCCATTACCCAAGCTGGACCCAGGAGTTCGGTTATGGATGCAGTGAACGCATCGCAAGGCAAAAGAGCACAGACCGCTGTTCTTAGCAAAACCATCTTCATTTTGATAGCCATTTCATTGGTTGGCTGCGGCGGCTTCAGCGGTCCGAGCACAGCGCCTCAGTTTGATTTTTCCATGGCGGTCAGTCCTGCCACGCAATCCATTGTCGCGGGAAAGGGTGCCAGCTACACCATCACCGTCAATCCTGCCCCCTTGATCGGCACGATCAATCTCAGCATCTCCGGGCTGCCCAACGGAGTAGAAGCATTCTTCGAATCCGGGTTTGATATCAACGGCAGCAAGAATCTCGGCATATCGACCACGGATACGACGCCTTCAGGAACTTATCAAGCTACGATTACAGCCAGTGATGGCAATGTAACGCGAACAGCCAATATATCTCTCACAATCATTCCCGCCGCCGATTTCACTCTTTCAGTCACGCCCAATCTCCCCACGGTGAAAGCGGGTTCTTCCACCAATTATGTTGTAAACGTGGTTTTTGCAGGCGCCGCAACTACTCCTGTGATTTTGAGTGCGCTGGGTCTGCCGAATGGCGCCACAGCCAGCTTTGCGCCAGCCTCTTTGTCAGCCTCAGGCACAAGTATTCTTACGCTCACCACCGATCCGGAAATAGCGGATGAGATTAACCTTTTCAATATTGCCGGCACTGATAGCGCAGGAACAATCTCCATTCCTGCTTCTTTCGACATCAGCCCCACAGACTTCACACTTGATCAGACTTTTGGCAGCGTAAGAGCAAACGCAGGGGCGGTATTGACCGGACAAATCGACGTAAATGGAACATCAGGACCTGTGAGCTTAAGCGCCCGCAGTCTTCCTCCAGGCGTTACAGCTTCCATCAATCCCCCGGTAGTTACGGCCGGCGGATTTGCCGCGGTTACCGTGACAACCGATATTGCCACGACCCCGGGCAGCTATACCTTGGAGTTTGTCGGCGCCGACAATAGCGGCCAGAGCTTAACCCGGCTGCCATTATCCATTGCACCAACGAATGCCAGCGCCGGGTTCTTTCTCGCGACGTCGCCGGTAGATGCGCAGATTCTTGCGGGAAATAGTACCAACTACAATATTGGTGTGAGTGCACCGGGCGGGACGATTCCGCAGCTGGTTTTTTCTGTAAGCTCCAATCTTCCAGATGTAACGGGAGCGATCACCAATGCAAATAACAATCCAAGCACTTTTCTGCTTGAGGTTTCCACTTCGTTATCTGTGGGCGATAACGCCGGAGTGATTACCGTTACGGCTACAGGCCCGGATGGCAGCCAGTCAATCAGTGTGAATCTGGAAACCAGCACTCCACCTCCGCCGGATTGAAAATTTCTGAACTAAAAAAGGCCACCGTAGTGGTGGCCTTTTGATTCACGTGATTTTCGATTATCTACGCTGCCTCGGCATCGGCGGCCAGTCTTTTGGATTACCTTGATAGAGCGCCTTGGCTACTTCATGCCGTGCCACTCCGTTGCCGTCAGCAATGGCAAAGCGATACGGACGATCCGGCGGGCCTGACCACATGGTCACGCCTGCGTACGCCCCGTCTTTGCGCAGGATGTAATAGTGCATGCTGACGTAGATCAGCTTGGCCATGTCATTGTTGAAATTCCGCGCGACGCGCTTGAGCGCGTCCATGCCGGCCTCTTCAGGTGACATGCCGCGCCGCATGTTTTCCACGATCGTATGCGCGCCGCACACCTTGATGTTTTCCTCGCCGCTTCCGGTAGCCCCGGCTGCGCCCACGTCCTGGTCGCAATAGCAACCCGCGCCGATAATCGGCGAGTCGCCACACCTTCCGGCAAGCTTCCAGGCAAGCCCGCTGGTTGTGGTCGCGCTGGACATCTCGCCCTTTTCGTTCAACGCGGAACAGTTAATTGTGCCGGTGGGCGGATAGAGAACCTTCTGGATCGCATCCATACGGCCGCCTTCTGCAATGCCAATCTCGGCCGCCAGCGCCCACAGCTTCTTGATCGCCTGCGGTTGGCCTTCCAGCGAACCCGTTTCCAGGCTTGCCGGGAATTTGAAATTCGGATCTGCCAGCCCCGGGCCCCACCAGTCCCGATCAGAGTTGTACTCCTTCCACAACTGCCAGATCTTGCGCGAATGCTCGGTCAGCAGATTCTCCTTGGGATAGCCCATGAGCTCGGCAAAATGTGTTGCGCCCTGACCCACCAGCATCACGTGGCCGGTGTGCTCCATCACCGTCCGCGACAGCGAGGCAACATTCTTGATGTCACGCACACCGCCTACCGCGCCTGCGCGTCGCGAAGGCCCGTGCATGCAGCAGGCGTCCAGTTCCACCACGCAATCCTCGTTGGGCAGACCGCCCAGTCCCACGCTGTCATCTTCGGGATCATTTTCCACTTCGGAAACCGCAGTAATGATCGCTTCCAGCGTGTCCGCGCCCGCTTTCAACTTCTGGTAGCCGGCCTCAAGATGATTGCCACGCGACGTAATTCCGTTCGCCGCCGAAATCATGATGTTCTTGGCCGGATAGATTCGCGGAACCTTCAGGTTCTGTTGCGGGTCTTTGTTTTGTGACGCGTTGCCGTTCGTGGTTTGTCCGGCAGCCAGCGTAGCTGAGGTGACGGCTAATCCGGAAAGAAAGTCTCTGCGCTTCATGGGGCCTCACTTTCAGTGATAAGCGAAACGCAGAAGGATATCAGATTTTAGGCGATTGCAAATCTTTTACGCGATTGCAGATTCCAAGGCGGAATCCAGTGGTTTAGTTTTAAATCTTGCTTAGCCGGGAGGCGAGTTCTTCCGGAAACACGGGCTCGCTGGTCGACTCCAGCTCCGTCGCCGTCCACCACCGAATTTCCAGTATCCCTTCCTTGTGGTGCGCCTCCCTTACCTCGGATGAGAGGTCAGGCAATCCGCTATTTACAAGGAAGATGCACTCTTGCTGATGGACAATGCTATCGAAATACAAGAAATCCGCGGCTCCCTCCCAAGCGAGAGTCATGGGAACACCGGTGAGACCGAGCTCTTCTACCGCTTCGCGCTGAGCCGCCTGCTCAAATGTCTCGCCATTTTCCAGACCGCCGCCCGGCAGAGCCCAGAAGCCTCGTCCATTGCTCCCTGCATGGCGAAACAGCAGCACACGGCGCTCTGAATCAAGGAGAAGAAGACGGGATGCCCGTCGCTGAGGTGGCTCTTTCACGCTCAGATTACTCTACACTCTGTGAGTTGCGATGTTGAGATGATCCCGTTGGATTCTTTATGACCCGGGCACAAACTTGCAGCATGGAGTCCGTAGTGGAGATAAGGGTTCCTTCGCTCTGCTCCGGATCAAACAAGAACTAAACCGCTACTTTCTCCGCCGTATTCTGGTCGGCGCGGAAGCGCAACAGCGCGCCCAGCCGTCCGGTCTTCTCCAGATCCGGGTCGCCATCGACGAACTGAATATCGGCTCCGTTGCGCAGCGCCAGATCCACCAGAGAGTCGGAAACGTCGCTCAGTCCGCGCGTCTCCTGGCCGCAGACGGCGCAGCTTTTTACCATCCGGGTATCAAGATGGCGGCAATTGGTGCACTCAACCGCTTGAGCCTTGAAATCGCGGCCGATCAGCAGCGTCTGCACCTCCTGGCGTTCCAGCGCATTGATCACGCGGCGCAAGCCTACGGCGCCGCGGGCATTGCGTTGCGCTTCGCCGATCACTTCGCGCACCATCTCCCGCTGTCCGGTTAGCATGGTCTGAATCAGGATGCGGTTTGCCTGATGCCGGATCTCATCGGCCGTGGCTGCTGTCACGTCGACTGCAAACCGGCCCCGGACCCGTTGCCTCAGGTTGGTGTTCAGGTGCAACTCAATTTCAGGCCAGGTCTCATCCTGGCAGCCGATGAGCAGAGCGTCAAACTTTTCCCGGTTGTAGAGTGAAAGCAGAGACTCTGCGAACATCTTGAAGTGCTGCATCACCTGGTTTTCCACGTGGCGTTCGCGATGTCCGGCTTCATAGCCCTGGAACCCGTCACTGCGGGGAACGCGCGGCGCCGGCCCGAATTCGAGGTCGGGCCGTTGCGTGATCTCGGCTTCATGGAGCTCAAAAATGCGGGACTTCTTGCGGTTCACCAGAGCGATGCAGGTGCGGGGAACGCCAGCATGGGCCTCCACCAGCGGGCGCAGATGAAAACGTGAACTCACCGAAATTCGCGAATGACCCAGCCGCGGCGGCACATCAAGCTCGCGCCAGATCTCCTGCTCGCGGCAGGCAAAAATCACTTTTCCTCGAGAGTGATTGCCATGCAGCCCCTCTGCCACCTGCAACACCCTGGCCAGATCCTCGCGCAGCGCCACATGATTGCCGTTGCGCTCACTGCGGCGCAAGGTCTCGCGCACCAGGTCCTTGACCAGGATAGCCTCTTCGCGGTGCGATTTGTTCTGCGGCGTTCCCGGCTGAAAATAGAAGCTGACGGCGCATCTGGACGGCGACTCGACTTGCGCAAGCTGACGAATTTCTTCACGCGTAATCATGGCGGAAAATCCTCCTGGGGTCTGGGGCAAAATCTAGGCGACGCGAGAATGATGAAGCAGGCTATGCCGCAGCTGGTTCTGCACCGGCAACTTTTGCTGGATATGTGTCCGCGCATGACGAATTGATTCCCGCACTTTGTCCGCCGGGCGGCCGGCAAGGCGGCTGATCTCATCCACCGTGAAGCCTTCCAGCGTGTAGAGCACAAAAGCTTCGCGATCCTGCGCCTGGATTCCCCGCAGCACCAGATCAAGCTGGGCCACCATTTCATCACCGGCCATGATCTCTTCGGGCGTGCGCACGTTCTGGTCGCGAATAATGCTTTCTTCGGGCAGGCTGTCATCCGGTTGGTGATATTGCAGGACGTTCTCATCGCTGCCGGTCACGTTCTGGATGCCGGCGGGCGCGTCCAGGGAAAGATTGCCGGTATCGGCATTGGCCGTAATCAAGCGCCGAATGGCATGCACCGCAAGACGATGGAACCAGCTCTCGAGCGAAAGCAACTGCGTCTTGCCGTCTTCCTGCGAAAGGGCGCTCACAATCACTTCATCAATCACTTCTTCGCGTGTGATCTGGTCTTCGCGGATGTGCTCCGCCTCTACCTGGAATTCCAGCTCACGATCGACAAATTCTTCCAGCCTGCGCAGGTTCGCGCTGAGCCAGGTTTCAATGTTGCTGACCCCGGCTCCGTCGGTTTTGGCCTTCGCTTGCGGCTCCTTCGCTAACGATGCGCGGCCCGGGCTCGCAGGCAAAGATTCCACCGGCAGTTGCGCCACCAGCTCACGTCCGGCACGGCGCGTGGATTTTCGACTCCAGTGGCCGCGCAAAAGCTCTTTGTGCTTGGTCACCTGGGCAAAGAGATCGGCAAAGGCCAATTTCACCGCTGCCAGCGCGTTTTCTCCAGACCGTTGCGCGGCCATCTGTCCTGACGGCAAGCGCAGATTCAGGGATGTACTGGCGCTTCGGCTGTTCTCCTGCTCCACAATGGCGCGAAGATGCACCAAATCAGGCTTGAAAACATGCAGCCTGCGCTGGAGTTTTTGGACTTGATGATGGAATTCGCGTTCTACATCCGGGGTCTTGCCTGCTTTGTAACTGACGTGAGCGTTCATGTGCGCCTCGGCTGGGAGAAGATCCCGTACAGAAGGTCCGCAGGCCCTCGCTAATCGCAAATTTTACACCTGCCAATGAGACGCCGATGAAAATTTATCAGTTGCTTGGGAAAATTTTTGTCTTGTAAATGTCAATGGCCTGCTCAGTAAAAATAATTCTTGTGTTGCGCAGGATTCTGTGAACGGGGCTGCTGATGAAACAGGAGGAAAATCACATTCGGATGTGACATGAGGGGCAGGCGCGGCTCAGAGCCGGTTGATCATCGAGGCGACGTAACCAGCGCCGAAGCCATTGTCGATGTTCACCACGCTCACGTTCGAGGCGCAGGAGTTCAGCATTCCCAAAAGCGCGGCCAACCCGTTGAAAGACGCGCCGTAACCCACGCTGGTTGGAACGGCGATCACGGGCACTCGAGCCAGTCCGCCCACCACGCTGGGCAAGGCGCCTTCCATCCCGGCGCATACGATGATGACTCGAGCGTTGTCAAAAACTTCCCTGCCCGCCAGCAGCCGGTGAATGCCGGCCACGCCAACGTCGTACAGATGGGCCACGGTATTGCCCATGATTTCTGCGGTAACCAGCGCTTCTTCCGCCACCGGGATATCGCTGGTGCCGGCGGAAATAATCACGATTCTCCCGCTGCCGTAGTTGGTCGAGTCCTGCTGCAGCGTAATGGCTTTGGCCAGTTCGCGGTACTCTGCTTTGCGCACCAGCCGTTTGACGGCTTGAAAATGTTCGGGCGAAGCCTTGGTAGCAAGCACATTGCCGCCCTGTGCCGCCATGCTCTTAAAAATCTTTGCTACCTGCGCCGGGGTCTTGCCCTGGGAAAAAATTACCTCAGGCATGCCGGAGCGCACACGCCGGTGATGATCAACCTTGGCAAATCCAAGGTCCTCAAACGGCAAGTGCCGCAAACGTGCGACTGCCTCATCTGGCGAGACTGCGCCGCTGCGAACGTCCTGCAAAAGCTTGCGGAGTGAAGAAGGATTCATGTTCTTTCTGAAATCCCGCGCGAAGCGAGGGATCCATATGAGCTTACATGCTCTTTAGGAGTATTTTCTAATGACTGAAGATTGTCTCAGATGGTATGGATCTCTAGCTCCGCGCGGGATTTCAGAAAAACGTGCGTCTTTCGCTATCCATCAAAACAACAGTTTGCCCTGGGCAGGATTGATGCGGCGCGCCAGCTCAAAATATGTTTTCTTCGCCACACCCGGCAGGTGGGTCTTACGGAAAAAGAGAGAGCGCAGGTAGCTCTTGCTGAGCGAACCTGACACATAGGCTTCATGCATCTCCGCGCCCAGCATCGCGCCGAGGTTGCGCACCAGGAATTCCCGCTTTTGACCCGCGGAGGCGATTCCGGTCGCGATAACCCGCGGCAAATCGGCGCGCAGGCGGGCGTGACCCTCGGATTCTTTGTGCAGCACCAGGAACTCGATCATATCCCGGCGCTCCTTTTCGCTGAAGGGGGCGTAGCAATCATCCACGGCCCGTGCCAGGCGGGGCTGCGAGCGGAAGTCCGCCGGGCGCAGCACGGGATAATGCGGCAGCAGCACCCGCGCGCCGAACGTGATAAACGCGCGGTCCATAACATCGAAATAAAATTGGTCCTGATGTGAGCTGCCTTTCCACGGGCCCTTCACACGGGCCATGCCCCGACATTCACTCTGTACAAAGCGAACGGCCTCTTCCGCAGCCTGGGCTATTTGAAATCGCTTGACCAGAAAAAGGTTATGCTTCGACGAATAGATGCAGCCCTGATGACGCAACCGATTCAGCAGTGGCCGGCGTTCCACCGCAGAAATGGTTTTTCGCGCTAACAGCTTGTCCAACTGCCGTGTTCCTGCAGCAGCGTACACTTCCGGATAATCTTCCGCCAGAGCGCTGGCGTGGCTGCCGGCCGCCGGCGAATACTGCTCCAGGCCCATCGAACGCAGAAAAGAATCCACCAGGTTGTAAAAGGTGGGCGCCAGATCGGGCTGGCTGGGCGCGGTCCGCCATTTTCCTATGTAGATGCGATAACTCTCATATTTTTCCAGCGGGGTGGAATTGAAGACGCAAACCACGTCATCCGCTACCTGCACCGCGTTCATGCTGTCATTGAGTTCGCCCGCTGACTTCCAATAAAGTTCATCGACATTCTGCAGAACAGTGAGAACGCGGTCTTGCGGGCGCAGTGCACGCAGCCATTGCGGAAGGTGATTGGGCGCCAGGTGCGCTTCGCCAAACAGCGTGAGCACCTGCGCTTCCGGATGGGCGCGGCGAATCTGCGCAATCTGCGCCGCAGCGTGGCGGTCGCGCGCGCCGATCCGGCGCATGTTCCCACGCGGCTTCAGATCAATGCCATAGATCTGGCATTTGCATTTCCGCGCTTCGCGCAAGAGTCGCGCCATGGGCTCCCATTCGTAGCCCCATTCATCGTCATAGTGAATTCCGGCGCGAAGCTCATCTTCACTGATTTCGCCGCGAAGCCATTCGTCGAGCGCATATTGATCGCGGGAAAAGACCATTTCCAGTGCCAGCACAGGCGGCTGGCCGTCGTGAGCGAGTTGCGCGATCAGGAAAGCGGCAAACTCCTGCGACGCCGCCAGCGCATGGTAGTCGCCCAAAAGAAGCACATCGGTCCTTGCATATTGTTGCTTGAGTTCTGCCGCACTGAGTGCGCGGCGATAGTCGCGGAAAGCTTCGCTGAAATCGCGGACATATTTCAAGCGGCCGTGCGGATCGGTAGCGCGGATCTCGCGCTTCACCTGCAGCAACGCAAGCTGCTGCGCTGCAGTCCGCCGCCGTGCCCGAATTGCGAAACCGCTACCCATGAAGAAACCTGCCTCCGACCATTCACGCAGATGACACAGGTGCGTGAGACTCCTTGACTTCAGGGCAGGCGCATCCCTATTCTCAGTTCTCGGGGAATCTTGTAGCTCAGAACTTACACTGTTAGATGCAGAATCCGTTACATCCGTCAGCCCATGTACTCACGGTGGCCGCCACCGGAGCGAGCGGAGCACTGTTTACACGCGCACTTTTGCGCGCAGTGGAGCGCGACGACCGCATAAAGACTGTGAATTTCATCGCCTCTGATAACGCGCTCCGCGTATTTGCTGAGGAACTTGTAATCAAGAGTCGAAGCGATCTCGTGCACCAATTGATTGGCAATCGCTCCAAAAAAATTCAGCAGCAGAACAATGACGATATCGGCGGCAATGTGGCCAGCGGTTCGTATCCCACCAGCGCAATGATCGTGATTCCCTGCAGCATGGGCACGCTGGCGAGAATCGCTCACGGTCTCGCGGGGAATCTGATCGACCGCGCAGCCGATGTCTGTCTGAAGGAAAGACGGCCCCTTGTCCTGTGCACGCGGGAGACGCCGCTCAATCGCATTCACATCCGCAATATGAGCTGGGCCGCCGAGGCTGGAGCGACGATCTATCCGCTGATCCCCACGTTTTATAACCACCCGAAAGACTTCGAGGAGATGGCGCACCAGTTTGCCTGCCGCGTGCTGCAATTTGTCGGACTGCCGCAGGAGGGGGCTTATCAATGGCGTGGCGAACAGTCACCGCGGCGACACGGACGTGCAGAGGAGTGATTCTGAATTCGGATGCTGGTGATTTCAGGTAGAGAATGCTTTCCGGATCACCTGCATCGCTGGAGCTTCCAATTTATAGGCAGAGAGTTCGGTTTCGCTCGCCCACCTAACATCTGCCGCATCGCCGCCTGCCCGTAGCTCGCCGCCCTGCATCACGCAAAGAAAATCGACCAGCACATAATGATATTGTGGTGCGCCCTTTTCACCGGGCACGATGCGGTCCAGAACCTCGATCACCTCGCCCGCCCTCACGACGAGCCCGGTTTCTTCCAGGGCTTCACGTTCTGCGGCTGCGCGCAACGTTTCGCCCAGCTCCACTACGCCGCCGGGAAGCGACCATTCTCCCAGCAGCGGCGGGCTACCGCGTTTTACCAGGACCACGCGACCACGGTCGACGATGACTGCGCCCACGCCAACGATCGGCCGGTCAGGATAGTCGCGCCGCACGGGCTCAGGGTTCATGGGATAGCAAAGAAGGATCGAGGTTGCATATCGATGATCTTCCACGACTCGCCGGAACCGGCGAGCCTCAACGTCAGACGATCGTTTCTACGCCACGCCGGACCATTGATAGGCTGGGCGTCCAGTTCGGCATCGATGCTCAGGGAGGGCCCTTGATCCTCAACCGAACTTTCCACCAGGTTCATGTGAACACGTATCAATTCCGTATGCGTGAAGAACAAATTGATTTGCTGCCGGAAGACGCCGCCTTGCCGCATTTGCGGGATGTCAAAGAGCGCCAGGAACCGTTTCTGATTGTGCGCTTCCAGCGTCTGGCTAAGCTTCTGGATGAGATCGGAGGCTGTCTTTTCAGAAAATGCGGTTTGCGCCAGTGGCGAAGGCTGCGGTGTTTGCGCTAAGCTCCCACTCACAACAAGGAAGCTCAGAGAAAAGACCAACGCGGCAAAGCGCAATCTAGCGTGCACGTTCACCGCCTTCGGGACCGTAGAAGACCACCCAGACCAAAAGGTCCTCGGTGAAGTCTTCAAAGCGGTGAACCTCGCCTGCGGCAGCGAACAAGGCGTCGCCGGGCGAAAATTTTAAGCGCCTGCCTTCCACGAAAAACCATCCGCTTCCGGAAACCACAATATAAAGCTCGTCGCGAGTGTGTGGTTGCTGCAAGTCTGTGCCTTTGGGCGCATAGATCTCGAGATCGAGCGTGCCATGCTGAAAAAGCTCGGCATAGAGCTTGCCGTCGCGGGTGGGAATGGCGTTTTGTGCGTCTCGAAGCTTGATCACGCGTTCAGAAGTGAATTCCATCGATGGCCTTCGGCTTATCCTATGTCAGCGCCTCCGCATCGCGAGCACGATGACCTTACATTATTTCAGAACTCGATGTGCTCGCCCCAATGTTCCGCAAACACCGTGCGCGTGAGATCGAATCTGCCGGCGTGTGGTTTGTCCGGTCCCTTGACACGGCCAATACCAAGAAGCGCGACCACGCGGACACGTTCCGGTATTCTCAGCACAGCTTTCACCTGATCCTCCATAAAGCCTTCCATGGGCGCAGTGTCATAACCGAGTGTTTCCGCTGTCCACATCATCGTGGTAAAGGCAATCATGGTCTGGCGATTCACCCAGACGCTGACGTCGGGCTCCAGACCCCCGACCTTTCCCGCTGAATTTCCCAGAAGCCCGGTAACGGCCTGGCGTGTTTTCTGCTGCGAGGCGGAATCAGTAAACCCATGCGCAGCGCTGATGCGCAGCATCTCTTCGAGGTCGCCTTCCTTCCAGCCCTGGGGATCTCCGCACGCCACAATCACCACGCTGGCTTCTTCCACCTTCGGCTGTCCGAAGGCGGCCTGGCGAAGTTTCTTTTTCTGCTCGCGCTCGCGCACCACGACAAAACGCCAGGGCTGCATGTTGTAGCCGCTTGGCGCCTCCAGTCCAGCGCGTATGATCTTTTCCAGATCGGCGCTGTGAATCGGGACATCTTCAAAACTGACGGTGGCTCTGCGCTCTCTCAAAGCCTGGCTCAGGGGTTTTTCGGCAGCAACTTTCGCCATGGTTCGCTCCTCGTTCGATTAGAGCGCAATTGTTTCATAGAGGATTCAAGCGTGGCCAGAAGGGGATAAACTGATCGCATCGTAATTGCTATGGCCCTTGAACAATACAACAAGAAACGCCGCTTTGACCGTACGCCTGAACCTGAAGGCAAAATAGAACGCCGCGCCCAGCAACGCTTTGTGGTGCAAAAGCACCGCGCCTCGCATCTGCATTACGACTTCCGCCTGGAGATGAACGGCGTATTGAAGTCGTGGGCCGTGCCTAAAGGACCGTCCCTCGATCCTAGCCAGAAACGGCTTGCGATGCAGGTCGAAGACCATCCGGTTTCGTACTTCCAGTTTGAAGGCAAGATACCTGAAGGAAACTACGGCGCGGGCACCGTAATGGTATGGGATATCGGCACGTGGGAGCCGCTGGGTGATGCCGATGAAATGCTGGCGAAAGGCGATCTGAAGTTTCGGCTGCGGGGCAAAAAGCTCAACGGCGCATTCGTGCTGGCCAAGATGCGTTCACGGCGGCCCGGATCAAAGGGCACGGAGTGGCTGCTGATCAAGAAGAAAGACGAAGCTATGCAGCCCGATTTCGATATCGACAAGCTCGACTTCTCTGCGCTGACCAACAAAAGTCTGAACCGGATTGCCGGTGATGAGCGTTCGGCAGAATGGGAAAGCAATCGCAAGCGGCCGGTGCTTAAGGGAGCCGAATGGCTGTTCGAAGACGGGAAAAAGGCCGGCCAGGAGCCGCTACGCTCGAAGAGCGCTCGCAAGAGCACGACAGCGAAAAAATCGAAAACCGGAAAGCGGCGTTCCGCCGCGTGACCAGAGCTTGCAGAGCCGATTTACCAGGATACTGGTTTACCCAAAACACCGGTTTAGCCAAATACCGGGTTAGACCCGTAGACTAGAAGCCGAGTGTCCCGCTCCCTCAAAGCACATCTGCTGCTGGTATTCATCACCCTGATATGGGGCAGCACTTTCGTGCTGATCAAAGAAGCGCTCAAGGACTCGTCGCCGTTATTCCTGAATGCTGTTCGCCTGGCATTGGCGGTTATCGTTCTGGCAGTGTATTACCGCAAGCACCTCACCACCTGGACGCGCCCTGCGCTGCTCGCAGGCATCGAGGTGGGAATCTTTCTCTTTCTCGGATACGCGCTGCAGACGGCCGGCCTCAAGCTGACGACGCCTTCCAAATCGGCTTTTCTGACCGGCAGTTCCACCGTGCTGGTGCCGCTGATCCTGGTGGCGTTCTGGAAGGCCCGAATTCATCCCTGGCGCGTGGCCGGAATCGCTCTCGCTTTTCTTGGGCTGTTCCTGATGACGGTGCCTGCAGGCCGCGCCGGCCTTGCCGATTTCGCCAATGTCAATCAGGGCGACATTCTTACTATCGGCTGCGCTCTCGGGTTTGCCCTGCAAATTGTCTTCCTGGGCCGCGCCACTCAACGCTTCCCCTTCGAACAGATTGCGGTCCTGCAGATTGCCACCGCCGCGGTGCTGATGGCACTGACGATGCCGATTCTTGAACATCCGCGCTTCGAGCCTTCCTGGGCCGTAATCGCAACGGTGCTGATCACGGGCATTCTGGGAACGGCGGTCGCGTTTACGGTTCAGGCGTGGGCACAACAGTTCACTCCGGCGACCCACACTGCACTGATTTTCACCCTGGAGCCGGTCTTCGCCTGGCTCACTTCCTTTGTTTATCTGAAGGAACGCCTTGGCTTGCGGGCCGGGGCGGGCGCGTTGCTCATTGTGGCGGGCGTGCTATTCTCAGAGCTCCTGGGACAGGTGAGACAACCGGATTCGACCAGGGCCACTGACGTGGCCGCCAGCTCACCCGGATAACGCCAACTAGGGTTTTCGCGTCTAAATCTTTGCACTCTAGGACACCAACCGATGCCGTCTGCTCCGGCAGAAGTCTTCGATTTATAATCTTGGAGAACAAGTTCCGGAGGAAGACTCAATATGAACTCGCGGGTTACCGCTCTGGTCGCGCGTCTACGCACGCAGCGGATGCTTTCTACGCTAGTAATTCTTCTCACGCTGATGGTTGGCATTCTTATTGGGACCGTATTGAGCCGGAATAGTGTAAGAGGAAGCTCAACAACCTCAGACGCTACGCTGCTGCCAGCGATGCAGACACCGCAGCAGCTCAGCAACACTTTCGGCCAGGTGGCCAAGGCAATTGAGCCGGCTGTCGTCAACGTGAGCACGGAATCCAACCCCAAGCCGCGCCAGCGCAGCAATCGCGCGCCCAACCGCGGCCAGAACAATGGCGGAGACGATCCCTTTCAGGATTTCTTTGACCGTTTCTTTGGCGGACAGCAAGGGCAAGGCCCGGGTGGAGATGACGATCAGGGCCCGGATCAAGGCCCGCCAAATCCGTTCGAAGGGCCGGGCGGCGGCAGGCAACGCTCGCTTGGCTCAGGCGTGATTCTGAACACCAATGGCTACATCATGACTAACTTCCACGTGGTGGATAAAGCCGACCGTATCCGCGTGAAGCTTTTTGATGAACCAACAGGCGTATTGCACGATGCCAAGCTCGTGGGTATAGACCGCGAAACCGATCTGGCGGTTATCAAGATTGAGCCTCCCAAAGACCGCCAGCTTACCGTCGCGCGGCTGGGCGATTCCGACAAGATGAGCGTGGGCGATTGGGTGCTGGCCATCGGCAGCCCGTTTGACCTGGAAGCCACGGTCACGGCCGGCATTGTCTCAGCCAAGGGGCGCACCCTTCCCGGTGGACGCCAATTTCAATCGTTTATCCAGACCGATGCCGCCATCAATCCGGGCAATTCCGGCGGGCCGCTCGTCAACATGAACAGCGAGGTAATTGGCATCAACACGGCGATCTATACCCAGTCCTTCGGGTACCAGGGCGTGGGCTTTGCCATGCCCTCCAACGTTGTGCGGGATGTCTATGATCAGTTAACGACCGGCGATCATCGTGTATCGCGCGGCTCTATTGGTGTTGAATTCAGTGCCCTTCCCAGACCCGAAATTCTACGGGTCTACGGTGTGAAAAGCGGCGTCACGATTTCCAATGTGCGTCCGGACAGTCCTGCGGCAAAGGCCGGTTTGCAGGGTGAAGACACGATCACCGCAGTCAACGGCAAACCAATCAAGAATGGCGATGAGCTGGTGAACCTGATCTCTGCCACCAGACCTGGCAATAAGATCAATCTGACCTATGTGCGCAATGGCCAGCAAAAGGAAGCGATGGTAACAGTGGCCGACCGCGCCAAACTGTTTGTCGACCGCACGGAACAAGCCAGTGATGACGCCACGCCTGACAACGACGAACCCAAGCCCACCAAGGTGGGAATTACGGTAAAACCGGTTAGCCCGGAGATGGCGGAGCGCATGGGGACTCCCGAGGGCAAAGGCGTACAGATTGTTGGCGTACAACCCGATTCTTTCGCCGATGACCTGCAACTCCAGCCCGGCATGATCATCATGAAAGTCAACCGGCAGCCGGTGAACAACGAAGAAGATTTCCGCAAGATCGTCTCGACGCTTAAGAGTGGCCAGGACGTGGTTTTCCTGGTGCACACAGGCCGCGGTGCCAATGGCGGAAACAACTTCTTCTCAGGAACCCTTCCTTAGATTTTTAAGGGCGAGTAATATCACAATCTACGCCGGGGCAGTTTGAGATGCTCCGGCGTAATTTTTTGTTCAGGCTGATTTCTTACCAGGGTAAGTCTTTGCGCATCGTCCATTCAGGGAGAATACGTCGCCCAGGGAACCCACATTCTCTCGTCGGCAGAGATTTGTATTTGAGGGACTAAGTGAGCTTTCGGGTTGAAAAACTGTCTTATGAGGTTCACAATCTCAATCCAACGTACGCACTGGCCCACTTTGCCCGACCCATTTTCCCGAAAAGAGAAGGCACCCTTTGAGCTATCAGCGCGGAACAGAAACCATCCTTCTCGTGGACGACGAAGAATCCCTGCGCACCGTTGTAGTTGATCTGCTCACTCAGCTTGGCTATCAGATGCTGTCCGCGGCCAGTGGCGATCAGGCCCTCAAAGTGGCTGGGGATTACGGCGGCAGAATTGATCTTCTCCTGACCGACGTCGTTATGGACGGGCTGCCTGGTCCGCAATTGGCAGAGATCCTCCGGCAGGATCGTCCGGAAATGAAGGTCATTTTCATTTCGGGATTCGCCGATGGCTCACTGGGCCCGGACAAATTGTCGTCCTCGGATACGCTTCTGGTGCAAAAGCCATTCAGCATCAAACTGCTCTCCGTCAAGCTGCGGGAAGTCTTGCAGCCCTCCAAACCCGCCTAGATCCGGTGTCTCAGGCCAGACACACTCACCGGGCGAATTGACACGCGGCCCAGCCCTCGCAGATATCACAAACCGTTGATATTAAATAACATAGTTTGGTGGCTGGCAATTTGCACTATTCAGGCAGCACAAAGAAAAGGGGTGCTGGATGAATGCCAACGTTATGGAAACCAAGAATTTCTTAATTTGGGCAGCTTGCTGGATTGCCGCATTATTGGTGCTTCTGCCGGCCCTGGCGGGCAATTAGGCAAGCCTGCGCATGTGGATCGGTCGAAACGACGGTTCGGTTTGGAACTCAATGAAAGTGAAGAAGAAATTTCCACATAACTCGCTGCCGGGGAGTTGCATCTATGTTCCCACTGGGAGACTGACTATTTGCCGGAACAGGAGGAAAAAGCTGATGCTCGCAAAATGTGCTAACCCTTCATGTTCAACACCGCTGGTTTATCTGCGCGAAGGCAAGATTTTCATGATGGTAGCTCCGTCACTCGAACCAGAGATGCCGCCGGATCCGCAACAGCGTAAAGCGTCTGGCCGTATAGAGCACTTCTGGCTCTGCGGACCCTGTTCGGCAGAGATGACGCTGGCCTATGATCGCCAGCATGGCGTGCGCATCGTGCCTAAACACCTCGGCATGTTGCATGCCGCCGCGTCGTGAGGCCGTAATCTTCATTGAATTGAGCACAGCCTTGGCAGGCTATCTGCCACGGTGGCAGCGGCTTTGTCTTTGTTTCGGAAGTGCTCTAGGCTTAGGCGCTGGGTTTGCCTTGGCTCGCCTTCGGCTGGTGATAACCGCCGGTCAGCGAGTACCAGCGGACCTTCAAGGTGTCCAGCCCCATGTAAAAGCCATCGCGCCAGGGATGGAGTTTCGATCGCTCATCATGTCCCCAGGCCACCGGCACTTCGGCCACCTTCAATTTCATGTGATGGGCCAGGTAAATGATCTCGGCGTCAAAGCCCCAGCGTTGAATGCGTTGCAAGGGAAAGATCATCGCAGCGGCGCGGCGCGTGAAAGCCTTGAACCCGCACTGGGTATCGCGATAGGGGAAAGTCAGCAGCGTGCGTATGAAGAGGTTATAAGTGCGCGACATGAGCTGGCGTTTCAGTGACTGCCGCTGAAATTGCAATGAAGGATCAAGCCAGCGCGAACCGATGGCAACGTCGTGGCCCTTGTCCAGCGCAGCAAAAAGTTTGCTTGCCTCCGAGATCGGAGAGGACAGATCGGCATCGGTGAACAGCAGAACTTTGCCCCGGGCATTCAACATTCCGTTGCGCACGGCATAGCCCTTGCCCTGATTGCCGGGATTCTGAATCAATCGCACCTGGCGATGCTCGGCGACAAACTGGCTTACCACATCTGTCGTGTCGTCGCGCGAGCCGTCATTAACGACCACAATTTCGGCGCTCCACCTTTGCGCTTTCAGATGTTCAAGAATGCGCTGGAGCGTACCGCCGATACGAGCGCGCTCGTTGTAAGCCGGCACGATGATGCTGTAGTCCGGCTCCGCTGTTTGCGTTCCAAACCGATCTACGGGGAACTCGACGGCGAGGCTCATGCAGCCTGTTCTTTCTTCTTGAGCATGGCAAAAAATTCAGGTACCAGGTTGGGATCCCAGAGTCCTTTGTTCGATTCATCCAGCATGGTGCGCTTTGCCTCGTCGTGGGTCAAAGCGGGTTTGTAAGGACGCGCGGTGCGCAGCGCGTCATAAACGTCCACTACCTGGAGCACCCGCGCCAGCAGCGGAATATCGTAGCCCTCCAGATGGTCAGGATAGCCGCTGCCATCCCAATGCTCGTGGTGATGGCGAATGATCGGCAGGACGTCGCGGAAGGACTTGAGCGGCCGGCAGATCGCTTCGCCGATGACCGGATGCTGCTTCATGATCCGCCACTCTTCGGCGGTCAGGCGTGTGCCTTTTTTAAGGATCTCGTCAGGAATTGAAACCTTGCCCAGATCGTGCAGATACCCGCCCCGCTTCAGTGCGGTAATGCTGTCACCCCCGAGTCCAATGTGATGGCCCAGATCGGCAGCATACTTGGCCAGGCGTTCACAATGGTTTCCGGTGTACGGATCGCGCGACTCAATGCCCAGAGCCAGCGCCACCAGCACCGCTTCGGCGTTCTCCAGTTCGTCAGTAAATTCCTTTAGTTTGAGCAGTGACTTGACGCGAGCAAACAGCTCTTCCGGATAAAGCGGCTTGCTGAGGAAATCATCGGCGCCGGCCTCGATACCGCGCACCCGATCATCGCGATCGGAAAGGCCGGTAATCATCACCACCGGAATCAGGCGGGTAATGGGATCTTCCTTTAGTTCGCGGCAGAGCTCATAACCGGACTTGCCCGGCATCACCACATCCAGGAGCACCAGCTCGGGACGCTCCTGGTGCACAATCTGTTTGGCTTCTTCCGCCTCAGTGGCGGTGATAATGTCATAGCCCCGCGAGCTCAGCAGCTCGCGCAATAAGAGCAGGGTGTCCAGCTTGTCGTCGACCACCAGGATTCGTGGAGCCCTCTGCTTGAGACGCCCATACTCCTCCCTAGCCCTCTCCGAAATCGGTGCCATCGAGAAATGAGAGGACAGAGCGGGGTCGAGGGTTGTATCGAGCAACTCTCGCAGCTTGGGTTGTTTTTGATCCTTGTCGAAAAGCACAGCTACACCGCGAAGCCGCCAAACTTACAAGTGCGCTGGGGGCTGGCCCTTAGCGTTGAAGTCGGGGAGTCCACTTATCTTACGGAAACTTTTCCTGAATGGAAAGAATTCATTTTTCAGACGGGCCTTTTCAAGCCGGACCGTCGGTCTATTGGCCTATAGTAAGCTCTTTGTGCTTATGGCTTTAGAGAGCACTGACCTGCGCACCGCAAAAATCAGAGTTTCCGCTAATAGATCGGTTGCTCCCCAGGGAGCTTCGGCTGGGAGAGAGTCATATAATAATTACCCAACTATGCGACTAGTCACGTTAGGTGTCTTGATCTCGCTGCTGGCAGGTAGCGCTAACGGCGCGCCGCGGCAGCATACCATCGTGCTGGGCAAATGGCGCAACGCGGAAATCCGCTCTGAATCCGGAACAGCACAGGCCAGGAAGGTTCGGGAACTCGTTGTCGATGGGCGCCTGCGGGATTACGTGAGCGGCGCCGTGCATGAGGTAACGGAAACGCTCTTTGTGGTTCGTCGCGCCTATCGCATGAATGACACCCTGCCTGATGAAACCGGAAAGCCGCCGCAGTGGATCTGGCGATTGGGTGGATGGATCAGTGTTGACCGCCAGACCGGCCACATCGCCCAATTGAGCCTGCCGGCTTTCGATGGAGATGTCTCAGAAGCCAGCTGGTATCGCGACTATGCGGCCTATTGCGGCACATCCGATGACGGATCGAAGGCTTACATGATGGTGGCGCAGCTGGGCAAGCGCAAACCCATCCTCAAGAAAGAAACAACCGCCGCCACCTGCACAGCTCCGCGTTGGGAACGCACACCCAGCCGGGTGACTTTCGTGATTGCCGGCGAGAAGACTACTTTCGCGATCCGCGGGCATGGCGCCGATCTTCAGCCCGAAACTGCAGAAGAAGAGGGCCCGCAATGAAGACGCTTCAGGAGTACCTGGATGACGCGGCCGTCGCTCACGGACATCTTTGCGCCGGCCAGGTTCTGGGCGTGCGGCTGGCTATGTTCGGGTTGAGGAAGCTTGGCTTGGAAGATCCTCAGGGCAAGGATCGTAAACGCATCGTGACTTTTGTCGAGATTGACCGTTGCGCCACTGACGCCGTGATGGTGGTAACCGGCTGCCGGCTGGGCAAACGCGCGCTCAAATTTCGCGACTGGGGAAAAATGGCAGCTACGTTCGTGGATGTCGAGACCGGCAAAGCGGTGCGCGTCGCGGCACGAGAATCGTCCAAGGCCCTGGCCAAGAGCATGCACCCTGAAATCGAAGACAAAAACAAGCAGCAGATGCTGGCCTATCGCGAGATGTCGGATGAGCAGCTGTTCCAGTCTCAATGGGTGCACGTGGAGCTTCCGCCGGAAGAGTTTCCCGGCTATAAGGGCGAACGAATCGTCTGCGCCCAGTGCGGCGAGGGCATCAATTTCAGGCGTGAAGTGCGCCGGGGAGCCAAGATCCTTTGCCGTGCTTGTGCCGGCGAACGCTACTATGAGCCGATCGTATAGATGGCAAGAACGTCCTTCGGTTGAGTAGGAACGGCGCAAGAAATATTATTTGGCCGCAATATTTTTTCCGTCATATCATTACCACTCATGGAAAGCGTCGACGAGCAATTCCGGCAGCAGAAGGAAAATTATGAGCACATGACCGAAGGCGAGCTTTACGCCCTCGCCGAGGAGGCCTACGACCTTTCGGAGATCGCCCGCGAAGCGCTACAGGCCGTCATCATGGAGAAAAACTTAGATCTCCAGCTCAAGCTGGATCCTCTTGCGCCTCGGCGGCCTGAGGATGAGGATCTTGTGATCTTCCGCTGGGAGCCGAACATCGAGGAAGCCGGGTGGACCATGAAGGCTCTGGCCGCAGCCGGGATTCCAGCTTTTCTCTGCGTGGAAGTCCGGGGGGACGATGTGAAACGCGCCCATGCCGCGTTTGAGCGCGCCCTCGATGATTTAAGCACACAAGAGGATGATGATCCCGAAGAGAAGAAACAGTACGCCATCCTGTGCCCAAAGTGCCGCTCCGCGAAGGCGGTTCTGAAAGGACGAACCTCGAGGTTGGGAACCTCCCTTCTCGGCGTCAATTTCCAGTGGAGCTGCGATGCCTGTGGCCATCAGTGGGTAGACAAGGGCTTCACGCAGGAAGTCGCGGGCGGCCAGTCATGGCCGGGAGAGGAGTTTCGCTCCCGTGACAAGGACTCTTCTGAAGAGCGGGACCTGGAATGACGGCGCCCTGTTCTAGATGGTCTCGCTGAAGTCCTCTTCGTTTCCCGGTTAAAACACGGAACTTTACCCCAGGCGACGGCGTATCAGTGATTAGAACCAACGGATTAAGCTCCGCTGTCCGCTTGCCAGGAGGATCAACATGCGTAGACAACACCTAGCTCTCACATTGGCGACTCTTGTTTGCCTTGGCGTGCTTGCCGGATGCTCCGTTACCACCCATGACAAGGGCGACGGCAAGAAGAACAACGATGTGGATGTTCGCACCCCATTCGGTTCGCTGAGTGTTCGCGAAGGCCAAACCGAAGTAAAGGACACTGGCCTGACGCCGTATCCGGGCGCGCAGCCCAAAAAAGACTCTGACGAGGAACACCACAGCGCCAACGTCAACATCTCCAGCTCTCTTTTCGGCCTCAAAGTGGTGGCGCTGAAATTTGAAAGCAACGATTCTCCCGACAAAGTACTGGCTTTTTACCGCAAAGACATGGGCAAATTTGGCAAGGTGATCGATTGCACGGGCGGCTTCAGCATGAACTTCCATCGCCACGACAAGGACGATGAGGTATCTTGCGGCGCCAGCGACAACGGTCATGAATACAAGCAGGAGCTCAAGGTGGGAACCGAGAATAACCAGCGCATCATGGCCATCAAGCCCGCGGGAAGCGGATCTGTCTTCGCCCTGGTCTATGTTCGGGCCTGGGAAGGAAAAGACACCATGTAGCTTTGCGGCTGTTCCAGCGTCTCCAGGGCTAAATTCGGGTAATAAGGGGCCTGTGAGATGCGCGTATGCGAGCGTTCCAACACTTCATTACCCTTCCTCAAAAAGCATCCAAATTCACCTTAGTTCGCATCTTAGCTTGCGTTCAAGCGAACTGGATTCGCGCCAGTATCGGGTCTTTGCGGCTCTTCGCACCGTTCAGGCAGGCCCGTGATCGCGCATGTTCGAGCCAGATGAAGCCGTCGCACAAAGTGGATGGCCCAGGTTCTAGCATCCTCGAACAGAGAAAACTTATTTGAGGAAACTTAAAGCACTCTCGAATGAGATGGATACTTTTGTGTGTCAGCAAACCTTCGTCTGCCCAGGCGACGCGCGATTTAATTCTGGAGCGCGCGGGCTATCAAGTGGTCGCCGCAGCCGGCGCCGCGGAGGCGACCAGGGTGTTCATTCAATGCGTGGTGCACGCCGTGATGCTCGGCGATTCTCTGCCGGCAGAAGAGCGGCTCGAGTTGGCTCGGGCCTGCAAACGACTGAATCCCTCGGTGCCGATCGTGGCGTTGAGCAAAACTTCCGGTACGCAGCTTCCCCCAAGCCTGGTGGACGAACAACTGGAGTCTCTCGGCAATCCCAGCTTGCTGCTGGAGGCCTTGTTGCGCCTCCTGCCAGGCGATGGAAATGGACCGCAGCAATGACGCAGTCTTTTGACGCGGCCGCAAATTACCTTACTTGTGAGTTGATCTGAACCGTATGGCTTCGCCCACGACCATCAAAAAGAAAATCGCCCCTTCGTCCGGCACTTCAGCTCTGGCTCTGGAAAAGGTGCCGACCGGTATCCGCGGCCTGGACCAGGTAACGCACGGCGGCTTTCCCAGAGGACGCACCGCACTGGTTTGCGGCGGTCCGGGCGCCGGAAAAACCTTGCTTGGCCTGGAGTTTCTGGTGCGCGGCGCCCTTTTGTATAACGAGCCCGGAGTCTGCATCGCGCTGGAAGAAACCAGTGAAGAACTGATCACGAACATGGCGTCTCTGGGTTATGACTTGCCGGCGCTGGTCCGGGCCAAGCGCCTGGCCATCGATTATGTGCACATTGAGCGCAAACAGATTGAGGAAACCGGCGAGTACGACCTGGAAGGTCTGTTTATCCGATTGCGCGCGGCCATTGAACAGGTTAAAGCCAAGCGGGTGCTTCTGGACACGATTGAGCTTCTCTTCCTGGGCCTGAAAGACGAGGGCATTGTCCGGGCAGAGCTGCGCCGGCTCTTCCATTGGCTCAAGGACGCAGGCGTAACCGCGGTGGTAACGGCGGAGATCGGTGATCGCTCGCTGACACGTTATGGCCTGGAAGAATACGTGGCCGATTGCGTGATCATGCTTGACCATCGAGTCAATGAGCAAATCTCCACTCGCCGCCTCCGCGTCGTCAAGTATCGCGGCTCTTCACACGGGACCAACGAGTATCCTTTCCTGATTGATGATCAGGGTCTTTCGGTTGTACCTATCACCTCACTGGGACTGACGCACTCGGCCTCCAGCGAGCGCATTTCTTCCGGCGTGCCCGATCTTGATTTGATGCTGGGGCAGCAAGGTTTTTTCCGAGGCAGCAGCATCCTGGCGACAGGCACTGCGGGCACGGGAAAGTCCATATTCGCCGCCGCTTTTGCCAGTGCTGCGTGCGCTCGAGGTGAACGAGTCCTGTACTTTGCTTATGAAGAATCGCCCAGCCAGATCCTGCGGAACATGCGTTCAGTGGGCATCAACCTGGAAAAGTGGATCAAGCGAGGCCTGCTCAAGATTCATGCGACGCGACCAACCGCCGTCGGGCTGGAAGCTCACCTGGCTACCATGTACCAGGACATTCAGGACTTCGAACCGGGCGTTGTTGTTGTTGATCCGGTCACCAACCTGATTACCGCCGGCGACTTAGTCGCGGTCAAGGCCATGCTGACGCGGCTGATTGACTTCCTGAAGATGAAACACATTACGGCCATGTTCACTAATCTTGTGTTTAGCCTGGACATTCAGGAGACGGTGGTCGGCATCTCATCGCTTATGGATACCTGGCTGGTCCTGCGCGACAATCCCCATGGAGAATCTGAGAGGGTACGCACCCTGAACGTGCTGAAATCGCGTGGTATGCCCCACGATACGCGCACACGAACATTTGCTTTGAGTGACAAAGGAATCAAGATTCATGGCAATCAGTAAACGAATCACGGAACCGAAGAGCGCTAGCCGCCGCCCGGAGCAGAACAAGACCCAGCGGATCCGTCCATTCAAAGCGCCGGTATGGGAGTTGCGGCTCTATGTCGCGGGCATGACGCCAACCTCAATCCGCGCCTTTGAAAACCTGAAGAAGCTGTGTGAAGAGCATCTGCATGGCGCTTACCGCATCCAGGTAGTAGACCTGCTGGAGAGTCCTACTTTGGCCCGGGGCGATCAGATCATCGCGGTGCCAACCCTGGTGCGGCGTCTGCCCACGCCGGTAAAAAAGATCATTGGCGACCTCTCCAACACCGAGCGTGTGCTGGTGGGGCTCGACCTTCGTCCAACAGGAGACTGGCGCTGATCGCGTGCCTTCACAACCTCATTCCGCGACCGTGTTGCTTCTGGCTGACCGCCGTCAGAGCCAGTCCGCTAAAGCCTTGAAAGGCTCCGGCTACAGGGTGATGATGACCTTCACGCCCGATCACGCTGTGGCTATCTGCGTGAATAACGCCGTGGATGCGGTGATCCTGGACCAGGAACATTTTGTTCAGACGGAAGGCTGGTCGGTGGCCCAGTCGCTCAAGATGATCCGCAACAGCCTCTGCGTGGTGCTGGTTGTACGGGGAACGATTTTGGGCAACACCACCCCGGAGGGCGTTGATGCCATAGTGCCGGAAAGCGATCCCCAGGCACTGCTGGCCTCCTTGAGGAATTTGCTGAACGGTGCTTAGTTCGCGACAGCGTGCAGATCTGGCGGCTGTGCCCAGGCCTGTAAAAGTTCGTCCCGGAACTCGCTGCCATAGTGACGGCCAAGATCGGCCACAGCGCGGGTGAGGTTGGAGTAAAGAGTGAAGAAGCGCAGTCCGCAAACTTCAGAGAGCCTGGCGAGGCTGGGCGGCGCAAACGGCATCCACGACTGAGTCCGGAAGATCATCCAGAATTTGATCTTGATGAGAGAAAGCACCGCGTAAAGGCGGAACTCAATGGCCGCCGAGTGCAGTCTGCGCGCGCAATCGCGGTAACACTCGCTATCTTCCTCGGTCTGCCCGACGATCTCCCGCTTCAACTCGGCGTTCGACCATTCGAGCAGAATGTGCGCGTTGTGCGACATGCGCAGCAGGTGTTCGCGCAGGAAATGCAGGCTACGCCGCTGCTCCAGGCGCAAAGCCAAGCCGGTCATCGCTGAGCGGAGGTAATCCTCGGTTTGCGGATTCAAAAGCTGAAAGATATTGGCTGAATCCACCGGCTGCAAAAAAGCCGGAACGTCACGAATGGTGCGGCAGGGAAAGCGGGAGAGGCGGCCCAAAAAGAGGTACAGCGCACCTGCGCAGAGCAAGGCTAGAATGGTCAGCAATATCGCGTATGCACTCATGGCCTAAAGATGCCTTTTACTTCCTGTTTATACCTTTCTAAGTGTTGCACGAACAATTCCGGCGTAAACAGGTGTCTAAAGTCACGGAAGGGGTCCTCTGGCTCAGGCCTAACAAAAGAAGCCAGCCAAACCGTTACCGCCACACAGTATGACACACTGGATGCATATTGAAAGAAGATTAGGAATTTTAATCCCCCACCCGTTCTTGCCAAGGTACCTAGCAGGATCCCAGCCGCGGCAATGCCGAAACCCGCGGCGATTCCGAAGGCATACTGCCGGTAGTCAAGATCAAAAAATCGTGCCAGGAGGAAAATCAAAAAGAAGAGTCCCAACTGCAGGCAGCGCACCGCGATCTGAAGAAATAACATTCCTTGCAACAGAGGTACCGTATCCACGGCCGGATGAACGATGGGAATCAAAATCGCGATCGAGAGCATGATTGCGCCCGTCACCGGCAAGAGAAACTTGAACCAGACGAGGTGGTTGAAGGCTTCAAATACATGATTGAAAACTTCAAAGATCGCCAGGAATCCCAGCACCACATAGACCGCCTCACATCCCCACGCGAACCAGAAATAAGTCCAGCTGCTGGGACTATTGAGGAACCATTTGGTTATCTCTGCAGCGACAGCAAATGCCGTGTAGGCAAAAAAGAAGGGATATCGTCGATAAATCCCACGCCGGGCCATCAACACGGCAAGGCAGCTCTGCAGCATGGGCGGAGCCAGCCGGAGTAACGTTCGCAACCACATAAAAGGGAAGCATCAGCTTACCCTAGCTGGCCCTTGGTTACAAAACCCCCAAAAAGAGTAGGAAGTAACGAAAGATTACTTCGCCGACACTGAGCAGGGCCGCGATGGCATGCAAGTCGGTGGCGGGTCGCCGTCCGCTAAAACGGGGGTCGCACAAATTGAAAACAGGGCGATCAGCAGGACCCAGACGGTTGTCCTTTTCATGGTGATTCTTCCTTCTCCCGGAAGACCTTGACGTTGTTTTTTGAGCTTTGCCCAGTAGAGTCTGGACCCCAGCGATTTGATATATCGTGAGAATTTTTTTAAGGCGCGTTTCCGAAGGAGTTTGCAGAAGCTTTCACATCGCAGGGCTGAAATCGATTCGCTCCGCCGAATTCGGCCTGATGGGAATGCCTTTCGTCCCCGGCGGACCATCAAGCGAGTGCAGAATTTGCACAAAGTAAGCGGATTCTTATAACTTTGAAATGGGCCCAGGCGATTCTTGGGGATCCTGGAGCCTAGCTTCATTCTGCCTGGCCGGTGTCTTCATCGCGCCTGATATCCGAGGAGCGAAACCCGCATTGAATCCCGGCGAACATGAAAACCCTGAAACGCAGCCGCCTTCTTACGGCGCTCCTCCGCCGCCCCTCGATCTTCCAAAACGCATTCAATGGAATGTGTTGTTCAGGCTGGCTTCTCCACTGGCGGTGGTCTCCGGCGTAGTTAGCGCTCTGCTTCCACCAGCCGGTCTCCTACTGGTGCTTCCGTTGAGCTTGAAGAGAATCATCGCCCGTTATAAGCCATTTCATGCCGGGGTTTTGCGCATGGGCCAGGGCGCGTTGGCAGGTGCATTTACGGCTCTGCTCAGCTTTGTGGCTTTCCTGGTTTTTTTTCTCCCCATCTTATCCCTGAGACGCGACGATATCGTGGCATGGCTTCGTGATCGGGCTGCGCAATACCCCGATCCTCAGCAAAAGCAAATCACATTGTGGTTTACCACGAATGAGGGGCTCATCACGTATCTAGCCTTTTCCGTCGTTTTTTTACTGATTATCTTCCTGATTGTTGGCGCCGTGAGCGGCGCTTGGATCGCTCGCCCCAGAAAAACGACCTTAAGTTCTTGATTGGTAAAGGATCTGTAGATCCATTGACCCTTGATTGGCACAATTCCCCCTGCATCGGATATCATGCGGTGACTATGAACACCGTTCCCTCTCGTATGCCCAACCTGATCGTAAAAGGGCGTCTCATGTCCGGCTCTGAAATCGAGCGCACCCTTGTGCGCCTGGCCCACCAGATCGTGGAAAAGAACAATGGAGTGGAAAACCTGGTGCTGGTCGGAATTAAGCGCCGCGGCGTGCCCCTGGCCGCGCGTCTGGCCGCGTTGATTGAGCAGATCGAAAAGAAACCGGTGGCTGTGGGGACACTGGATATCACTCTTTATCGCGACGATCTTTCGACTGTTGGAGCATCACCGGTTATCAAGAAAGCTACGCCGCTCGGAACTGACATTGTGGACAAGAACGTGATCCTGCTCGATGACGTGCTTTACACCGGGCGCACCGTCCGCGCCGCGCTGGACGCCTTGTTCGATCACGGCCGTCCGCGGCGGGTTCAGCTCTGCGTGCTGATCGATCGCGGACATCGCGAGTTGCCGATTGAAGCGGCTTTTATCGGCCGCACGGTTCAGACAACCGATAGCGAAATCATTGAAGTAAAGCTCTCTGAGGTCGACCACGAAGAGCAGGTTCTGCTGGTGGAGCGCACCTCTTAAACAATGCCTCGTCCTCGTTCGTTACTCGAACTCGAGCATCTCTCAGCAGACGAAATTACTTCTTTTCTCAAATTGGCGCGGCGCATGCAATCCGGTCGGCCCCGGCCATTGTTGCGGGGCAAGCGCATTGCGCTGCTTTTCTACGAAGCCTCCACGCGCACTCGCGTGTCCTTTGAATTCGCGGCCAAGTTGCTTGGCACTCATACCTCGGTGATCGGCGCGACCGCCTCGAGCATCGAAAAGGGCGAATCACTGGTTGATACCGGCAAAACTCTGCAGGCGCTCGGCGCTGACTGCATTGTTGTGCGGCATCCTTCGTCCGGAGCTCCGCATGTGCTCGCCCGCAATTTGCGCATCCCCATCATCAATGCCGGCGACGGCATGCACGAGCATCCTTCGCAGGGTCTGCTGGATGCCTACACCATCCTGCGCCACAAGAAGTCTCTGAAAGGCCTGCGCATTACCATGATCGGCGATATACACCACAGCCGCGTGGTGCGATCCAACGTTCACCTGTTGTCGAAATTCGGCGCGCAGATTGTTCTTTGCGGACCGCCGGAGCTGCTGCCGGAATACGCAGCGTCTCTGGCCCCCGGCGTAAAGATCAGCCGCCACATTGAAGAGGCGGCGAGAAAAGCCGACGTCCTGATGATGTTGCGGGTGCAAAAAGAGAGGCTGGCCGGGCTCAAGCTTGATTCCAACAGTTACGTCGCCCACTACCAGCTTACGCCGGAGCGATTAAAGCTGGCCAAGAGCGACGCCATCGTAATGCACCCGGGGCCCATGATCCGCGGCATGGAAATTCAAAGCGAGGTCGCCGATGGCCCGCAATCGGTCATCGAAGAGCAGGTTCAAAACGGCGTGTTTGTGCGCATGGCGATCCTGGCAGTCTGTTTGGGGGTGGCGTGAAAATGCATTCGCCGCAGATGAACAGATATAAGTATTCAGAATTGACCGAACAGATTATTGGCGTCTTCTACGAGGGTTACAACGACCTTGGATTTGGGTTTCTTGAGAAGGTATACGAAGACGCAATGGCCATTGCACTAAAAGAACACGGCTTGACAGTTCAACAGCAAGTTCCTGTTCCGGTATGGTTTCATGGGCAGACAATTGGAACTTACGACGCCGATCTTGTAGTGAACGGAATCGTTCTGCTTGAGCTAAAGGAATGTAGAGCTCTTGACTCGTCTCACGAAGCACAACTGCTGCACTATTTACGATCTACTGAAATTGAAGTGGGCCTTTTACTCAACTTTGGCCCCAGGCCACAGGTGAGGCGTTTTGCTTTTGAAAACGAAAGAAAAAAGATCAGCGTTCATCAGCGCAAATCTGCGGCGAAATAGGGTTTAGCTTGAACAAATCAGGAACGCTCGCAATCCGCAACGGCCTCGTCATCGACCCTGCCCAGCACATGGAGGGCAAGTACGATCTCCTGCTCAGCGAGGGCCGGGTGGCGGAAGTTGCGCCGGCAGGCAAGCTGCGCGGCAAGGCCAATGAGAGCTTCAATGCCCGCGGGTTGATCGTTTCTCCCGGCTTCATCGACATTCATGTGCACCTGCGCGAGCCGGGCCAGGCGCATAAAGAAACGATCGAGAGCGGCACCAGGGCGGCCGCTGCCGGTGGCTTTACCTCTGTCTGCGCCATGCCCAACACGACGCCGGTGAATGATTCGGTGGAGATCACGCGCTGGATGGTTGACGCCGCTCGCGGCGCGCACGTAAATGTCTTTCCGGTGGCCGCAGCAACCCTCGGCAGCCGGGGCCAGCAACTCACCGATTTTGCTTCCTTGAAGCGCGCCGGCGCCGTTGCCTTTACCGACGACGGCAAGCCAATCCTTGACGACAACATCATGCGCCAGGCCTTGATGGGAGCGGCCACGCTCAACGTCCCGGTGGTGCAGCATGCGGAAGATACGCACATGACCGAAGGTTCGATGATGAACTCCAGTCCAACAGCGTTTCGCCTGGGATTACGCGGCTGGCCGGGCGAAGCCGAGAGTTCGATGGTGGAACGCGATATTCGGTTGACCGCCGAAACCAAGAGTCGTTATCACGTCGCTCATCTTTCAACGGCTGCCGCCTTGCGCGCGGTCCGTAAAGCCAAGCGCGACCATCTGCGTGTAACCTGCGAGATCACGCCGCACCATTTCACGTTGCTGGACGAGGATATCGGCGACTACAACACCAACTACAAGATGAATCCGCCTCTCCGCTCCCGGAGCGACCGCGAAGCCCTGATCGCCGGCCTGGCTGACGGCGCGATCGATTGCATCGCCACCGACCACGCGCCTCATGCCGCGCATGAGAAAAATCAGGAGTTCGATCGCGCTCCCTTCGGCATCACAGGTCTCGAAACCGCGCTCGGCTTGTGCGTCTCAGTCCTGCATTATCGCCACAATATTCCCCTGCGGCGAATCGTTGAGCTTCTCTCCACGAACCCTGCGCGCGTGATGAACCTGCAAGGCCGCGGCACGCTGGCCGTGGGCGCGCGCGCCGACGTTACGATCTTTGATCCGGCAAAGAAGTGGACTTACCACGCAGCGCAGTCACTTTCAAAATCAAAGAATTCGCCGTTTGACGGAAAACAGATGCAGGGTAAGGTGATGGCGACCGTGGTGAGTGGAGCTATCGCTTACAAAGTAGGCTAGTATTAGGTTCAGTGTGATCAAGCTAGGCATTTCCGAGCCCAAAGTCCGGCTGCCAGCTAGCTCTTTCCCCGAACGAGCCGACATCTATTTCTGCGACAAGTGCGCAAGAGACATCACCCACCATCTCCATCGCAGACGCTCACATAGTTGGGCGCCCATAGGCCCAATGCGATACACCTGCTTGTGTGGACAACAGTACCTCACCGGAGCTTTGGAGTGGATGAACCTTAGCGATTGGGAACAGAGCCGACGGACCAGCCAGACATTAGGGCTTGGACTGATGTTTTCGGTAATGTCCTCGGTCTTAGGACTGCTGGCTTACTGGCTTCTTCGAGCACTTCAACTACCCAGATTGGCTCTGGTTTTTGCTCTGATCATCACAGTAGCTCCATTCGTTCTCTTTATGGTTCCATTCTGCTATGAAGTAGCGATGTCAAAGTGGCGAACCAGGGCGCGCACCCTAGCCAGTTCGCACTCTCAGTGACACATTAGGACAGTCTCTATTTGATAATCCCCATCTTTGATCCAACCCGCTTCAGAATCTCCAGCGCACGGCTCAACTGATCCTGCGTATGCGTGGCGCTCATGATCGTGCGCAGGCGGGCTTTGCCTTCAGCAACCGTTGGGAACGCAATTCCCGGAGTGAAGACGCCTTCGTTAAACAGTTCGCGGCTGAATTCCATAGCCAGGCGGCCTTCGCCCACGATGATGGGGGTGATCGGCGTCTCGCTGGCAGGCGTGCTGATGCCGCCGATATTGAAGCCCAGCAATCCCAGCTCCTTCTTGAAGAAGCGCGTGTTGGCCCAGAGCTTGTCCATCAGTTCAGGCTCCTGTTCCAGGACTTCGAAAGCGGCGATGCACGTAGCCGCGACAGAGGGCGGATGAGAGGTGGAGAACAGAAAAGGCCGTGCGCGATGGTAGAGAAAATCTATCAGCTCTTTCGAGCCACATACGTAGCCGCCCAGTGCGCCGATGGCCTTGGAGAGCGTTCCCACCTGCACGTCGACGCGGCCGTGGACGTTGAAATGGTCGGGGGTACCGCGGCCGTTTTTGCCCAGAACACCCGACGCATGAGCGTCATCGACCATCATGATGGCGCCGTATTTTTCCGCGAGGTCGCACAGCGCGGGCAGCGGGCCGACGTCGCCGTCCATGGAGAAAACGCCGTCAGTAATAACCAGTTTGTGGCCGGGCTCATGCGCAACTTCCTTGAGAAGCTCTTCCGCGTGTGCCGTATCTTTATGGCGAAAGACTTTGATCTTGGCCTTGGAGAGCCGCGCGCCGTCAATGATGCTGGCATGGTTCAGCTCGTCAGAGATGATGAAGTCGTCTTTGCCGAGAATGGCTGAAACGGTTCCCGCGTTCGCCGCAAATCCGGACTGGAAGACCACACACGCCTCGGTCTTCTTGAACCGCGCGATCTTCTCTTCCAGCTCCATGTGGATGGACATGGTGCCGCTCACCGTGCGCACCGCGCCCGAACCGACGCCATACTTCTTCGTGGCCGCCAGGGCCGCTTCCCGCAGCTTGGGATGCGTGGTCAAGCCCAGATAATTGTTCGACGCCAGGTTGATCACACGCTTGCCGTCAAAAACGCATTCCGGCATCTGCGGCTCTTCCAGCACACGCAGGGCAAAGTGGGTGCCCTTCTGGCGGAGTTCGTTCATCTGGTCAGTCAAGTACGATAATTGCGGGCGGGAAGTAGTCGTTGGAGTCATTCGGAATCCTTCTACACCAAACATTTCCGCAAATAGCCAATGGCTATTTGCTGCCTTCAGATCTTGCTTGCCTCGACCGGGTCGCAACCGGAGGATCCCGGCCCTCAGGCGTAACCGACAATATTAACAAGAATGGCCCTCATCTTTCCGTACATCGGATTCCGCATGCGCGCCCGGTTATCAAGCTTGGTGCCTATTTACCTTCGTAACCGCGGGCCACGCAGGTCGCGACTTATGATCGCAGGAACAATGCTATTTTGTACTCCGTAAGACAGGGAGAAGGCGATGAAACCAGGCTTTCTTTTGGAAGCTGCGCGCAAGAACGCAAAATCTGCCTGGCAGGGAGGCCTGGCGGTTTGTGCGCTCTCGGTGTTGGTTCTGTTGTTTAATGGCACGTACGTATACAACTGGGTGGCCGGCCCGTTCCCGATGGATTCCGCTCTCGCGGAATCGCCGGGAATGAAGGAATTTGCTCAGGCGGGCGGAACCCTCATTCCCACCGATCTTGTCGAACGCAAATTGAGCGTCGTGAGAGTCCTGCGCAGCGCACTGGAAGTCCGTGACAATACCGTGAGCGCGAATTACTACCTCTTCCCGTTGGATGGCAAGTTTGTGATGGTAAAAACCGCGCCTGACTTTGCCGGCACCGCTGTCAGTGGACGCCTGGTCCCGCTCCCGGAAAAGGTCCGTTCCTTCCCTCAACTCACAGAGATCAAAGTCGCCGCCGACCGGACATTGAAGTCCGAGGATCTCTATCCCACCATGCTGGACGCAACCTTTCCTTACCGTGCAGATGCCAACCTTTTTGTGCTCGTCGCAGTATTCTTTCTGGTAGTGGGTGTGCTGGCCACTCCTGTGGCGATGGTACGAGCATCCAGTCCGCAAAAGTATTCCATGCTGAGGCTTGTAGCGCGTACCGGGCCGGTTCTGCCGACGGTTCGCCGCATCGAGCAGGACTTCATTGCCGCAGGCGATGATGCCCACGTCATCCCGCTCTTGATCTCTTCCGCATGGGTCTATGATCCCGGGCGCGGCGCCCTGGTCTTTCCATTGAAGGACGTTGTCGGTGTGGCCAAGAAAATCCGGCAGCCTTCACGGAGACCTTCCCAAGTGGTGCTCAACCAACGGAAACCGCCGTCTTATTCGGTGGAGTTTTGGCTTCGCAGTGAGCCGAGGTGTCATTCTGTACAAGCCGGCGACAAGGAGTGCGACGCTATCATCAATGCAATCGGCGCGCGTATTCCATGGGCCATCATTGAACCGGGATCCTCTTTTGAATTCCATTGGAGACGCGATCGTCAGGTCTGCATCGCTGAGATGGAACGGCGGCGAAAGCAGATGCAGGCGGCTTCCGCAGCGCCACCTGCGCAAGCACCGGTCCCAGCAAAATAGAAGCGCGGTGCCCTCCATCGGCACCTCGATGGTTGGGAAAACTCCCAGGAGAACGGATCTTCTCGTTATTTCGCCTTCTGCACGCCGTTCGGATACAACAAAATTTTACTCGACTCTCCCGTGCGCAGCCGGTCCATGCCTTTGCTGAAGTCGGCCATCGGCATGCGGTCGGTAATCACCGGATCAAGATCAAGTTTGCCGGCTTTGAGCAGAGCGTTCATCTGATACCAGGTCTTGTACATCAGGCGGCCATTGATACCCTGCACGTACGCGCCTTTGAAAATGATGTCGTTGGCCAAGTTGAGTTCCATCGGCTTGGAGGGAATCCCCAGCAGCGAGGCGCGTCCGCCGAGGCGCAAAATCTTGAACCCCAGGCGAATCGCATCCGGGTGGCCTGACATCTCGAGAATTACATCCACCCCGGTACCCTCGGTGGCATTCATCACGTGGTCGTAGACGTTGTCCTTGGCCGGATTGAGCACGTGATCAGCTTTCATTTTTTCCGCCAGTTTGCGCCGGTGCTCGTTGATCTCGAGCGCATAGACCTCGCTGGCGCCGCAGGCGCGCGCCACGGCGATGCAGAATAATCCAATCGGACCGCAGCCGATCACAGCCACTGTCTTTGCCGCGATCTCGCCCGCCAGCACTGTATGCACGGCGTTGCCCAGAGGATCGAGCACGCTGGCATAATCCGGAGGCACTGCGGCGTCGATCTTCCAGATATTCGACTCTGGGATCACCACAAACTCGGCGAATGCACCGTTGGCATCGACGCCGATAATTTTCACATGCTGGCAAATATGGGCTTCGCCGGTGCGGCATTGGTAGCACTTGCCGCAAGCCACGTGCATCTCCGCGGAGACAAAGTCGCCTTCCTTCACCGCCGTCACGCTCTTGCCTCTCGCAACCACGTGCCCGCAGAACTCATGCCCGGGGATGAGCGGCGGCTTGATGCGGTTTTGCGCCCATTGGTCCCAGTTGTATATGTGCAGATCGGTTCCGCAGACCGAAGCTACTTTCACTTTCACCAGCACATCGTCCGGGCCATATTTGGGCAGGGGCATCTGGCGGACGTCCGCTCCCGGGGCGGCCTCCGGTTTCACTACGGCAAGCATGGTTTCAGGCATTCAATTCCTAAGTTTGAGATGAGAAAGGCAAACTCCTCATTTTAACAAATCCGTTCGTAATGCCTTCTCATCGATACCGATGTGAGTTCAAGAAAACGGCCAACAAAATTCTTGTTTGCAGAGCCTGCCACTTTCAGCGATAATTAAATTAAATAAACAGTTAATTAAATGCCATCCGCACTCAAATCCGGCAAATCAGGTTCCCGCGGCGAGCCCGAAAAGACCCGTGCAGCCATTCTGAAAGCTGCCCTGGAAGAGTTTTCGCATGAGGGCGTAGCTGGCGCGCGCACGGAGGAGATTGCCCGCCGCGCCGGTGTTAATAAGGCGCTGCTCTATTACTACTTCAAAGACAAAGAAGGTCTCTACGCCGCGGCCCTGGAGCAGGTGTTTTCCGGTCTACATCAGCGAGTGGGTGCGGTACTCGAGCGCACCGACCTGCCTCCCCGCGATCGGCTGGTCTTGTACGCGCAAACACATTTTGATTACATCGCCAGCGCTCCGGTTTATCCCCGACTGGTGCAGCGGGAATTCATGCGTACCAGCGGACGCACACTGTCCCCTGCGGCCGGCCGGATCATGGAGCGCCACGTTCGTCCGTTTTATGACCGGCTGGAGAAGTTGATCCTGGAAGGAGCCAAGACCGGCGACTTCCGCCGTCTCGACCCGGTACACACAGTTACTTCGATCATCGGAATCATCGTTTTTTATTTCATCAGCATGCCGGCACAGCAGTTTCTGCATCCCGGCGACCCGGGTTCTCCGGAGAGGATCGCCGCGCGCCGGGCCGCAATGCTGGATTTCATCTGCGCTGCCGTCATGACACCGGAAGCGGCCAGAAAGGTTTGTTTGCCTTGAGCCAACGCAACAAGTTCTTCGGGTTTCTCGGGCTGCTGCTGATCATCGCCGCTGTCTACTATTTTCTTTCCACACCCCGCTCCTCGGACCTGGTTCTGATCGGCACCGTTGACGCCAACCAGGTGGTGGTAAGCCCGAAGATCAGCGGGCGAATCGAGCGTCTTGCCGTGGATGAGGGCACCGAGGTGAAAGCGGGCGACACCATCGCTGTGCTGGACTCGCAGGAGCTTACCGCTGACCGGCAGGCTGCAGAAGCGCTGCTGGCGAGCCTTCGTCACCAGGTCTCACAAACGCGCTATACGGAAGAGCAGACCGCCGGAGAGACTTCCAGCGGCGTGGTGAATGCGCAAGCCCGATTGCGCGCAGCGCAGGCGACGCTGCTGCAAGGCCAAGCCGACCTGCAGCGGATCGAGGGCGACACGCGCCGGAACCTGGCTCTGGCGCAGCAAGGTGTGGTGTCACAACAGGTGGCCGACCAATCTGCGGCGCAGCTCAAAGCCCAGCAGGCGCTGGTTCGCGCGGCGGAAGATCAGGCTCACGCCGCGCAGGCCGATCTGGATACAGCCCAGGCGCGATTGCACCAGGCGCGCGCCGCCCAGAGCACTGTGGCAGCCACGCAGTCGCAGCAATTGAACGCCAAAGCACAGTTGGAAGCAGCGGAGGCGCGGCTGGGCTATACGAAAGTCACGGCCCCGGTGAGCGGCATTGTAACCGTCCGCGCTGCGCGTGAAGGCGAAGTCGTAAACCTGGGCCAGGCGATCGTGATTATCACGGATTTGAACGATACCTGGGTTCGCGCCGCCGTTCCTGAGACGCAGGCGGTTCACATCGCCCTGGGCGATCAGTTAGAGGCCCGTCTGCCATCCGGCGAGACCGTTCCCGGGAAAATCATTTTCAAAGCGCCGGAGGCGGACTTTGCCACGCAGCGCGATGTAAGCCGGCGCAAGCGCGATATCAAAGCCATCGCACTGAAACTGGCCGTGGACAACAGCAAGAAGAACCTGGTGCCGGGAATGACGGCGGAAATCCTGATTCCGAAATCGAAGGTGAACCCGTGAGCGGGACGCCGCCCAACGCCATTGAGGTTGTCAACATCGTGAAACGATACGGGAACTTCACCGCCGTTGACGGTGTCTCTTTCCACGTGGCGGAAGGCGAGGTGTTCGGCCTTCTCGGCCCGAACGGCGCGGGCAAATCGACGCTGATCCGCATGATGACCACCTTGCTTGAGATCACCAGCGGCACAGCGCTGATTGAAGGCTCTGACGTACGCAAGGATCCCGACCGCGCACGGCGTTGCATGGGCGTGATTCCCCAGGCGATGACCAGCGACGGCGACCTGACGGTCTGGGAGAACCTGAGCATTTATTCCAAGCTCTATGGCATTCCTACGGAAGAGCGGGAGAAATCAATCGATGAACTGCTTGAACTGGTGGATCTCACGCAGTGGCGGAACGCGCCGGCCAGAAATCTTTCCGGCGGGATGCGGCGACGGCTGGAGATCGCGCGTGGCCTGGTGCATCGCCCCAAAATCTTTTTCCTCGACGAGCCTACCACCGGCCTTGATCCCGTTTCCCGCGTCGCCGTTTGGGAGATGATCACCAAGATCAAACAGCAACGGCATCTCACCGTGCTGATCACCACTCACTACATGGACGAAGCTGACCGTCTGTGCGATCGCATCGCCATTGTCGACCACGGCAAGCTGGTAGCGCTGGATACCCCGCGCGCGCTCAAGGCCAGCGTTCCCGGATCTAGCGTGATTGAGACCCAGTTCTTGAACGCTCCCAAGGATTGGCAGCAGACCCTGGAGAAGCTAGCTGCCGTGCAGTCCGTACAACCCGAGGGCGCAGACATGTACCGGATTCTCACTGACGACGGCTCGAAGACAACAACCGACCTGGTGGAAACGGCTGTGCGCGCTAACGTGGTGGTAAAGGCTTTGACCGTGCAGAGCACAACGCTGGACGATGTTTTTGTCCACTACACCGGACGCGCGCTGCGCGACCAGATGGTGGATGCTCCGCTTTATACCTCGCCGGTGGCGTGGGGCAAATGATGCACAGCTTCTTTCAAAGCGGGCGCATGATGGCCATCGTGGAGCGCGATCTGCGCAAGTTCTTCCGCTCGCCGGCGCTGATGATGGCAGCCATGGTTTTTCCGCTCGTGCAGTTGATCGTGCTGGGCAATGCCTTCGGCGGCAAGATCAGAGATGCCAAGCTGGGAATTGTCAGCCATGACACCGGACCGCAGGCCATCCGCGTAATTGAAGCGCTCCGCGCCGTCGAGAGCAACGCCCGCACCTTCCAGCCGATCGTCTATAACGACGAAAAAGATATGGTCGCTGCGGTGCGCCGTGGCGATCTGAACGCCGGCCTGGTCATTCCACCGCAGTTTTCACGCGACGTCTACGCGCATGCACGGCCGGAGATCGGCCTGGTGCTCGACAACACGGACAACTTCATGACATCCACTTTCGAAGATGAGATGACGCAACTGGTGGATGCGCTCAATCAGCCCGACGTGGAACCGCGCGTGGTGCAGCAGACGGCGCTGCAAGTGGTGGAGCTTTATCCCTACGTTGAATATATGAAGTACCTTTTGCCCGGGTCGATCACCTTGGCCATGTTTGTCAGCGTGATGATCGGCGGTGGCATCGTCTATATCGATGACAAGGCCCGCGGCGTGCATGAAGGCTATCTGGTGACGCCCATCACCAAAATGGAATTGGTGGCAGGGCTGAACGTTGCCGGCGCGCTCAAGGCCATGGGTGCGGGCATTGTCTTGACGGTGATCGGATCGCTGATTGCGGGTGTGGGCACAACTTTTCAGCCGGTAAACTTCATCGAGCTCTTTCTGCTGATTACCTGCACCTCGTTTGCTTTTATCGCCATGATGTTCCTGATGATGGTGCGCGTGAACGATCCTCTGATCCCACGCGCCATCTTCGGGATTTTGAACACGCTTCTGTATTTCCCCAGCGGAGCGATTTACCCTATCCAGGCGTTCCCTAAATGGCTGCAATCGATCGCCTGGATCGATCCCTTCAGCTATTCGGTGCACGGTTTCAAGGCCGTTCTGCTCAAAGGCGTGGGATTGTCTGCGATCTGGCCTGACCTGCTGTATCTGAGCGGCTTTGCCATTCTGACTTTTATTCTCTCTACCGCGCTGTTCAAACGCACGCTTTAAGGAGTCTTCCATGGCCTTGATGGACGCAAAAGAGTACGATCCGCGACCTGCACAACGCCGCAATCGCATCATCGCGGCGGTTGTGGTAGTGGTAATTGTCGTCGCGGCGTACCTGTACCTCACGCGTTACGATACCGAGAAAAAAGTAATCAACAGCTTTTTCCATGCGCTCGAGCAAAAGGATTTTGAGACCGCTTACGGCATTTACCAGGGCGACCCGGACTGGAAGCAGCACCCGCAGAAGTATCCGAACTACACGATCAACCAGTTCAAGCTGGACTGGGGTCCTTCCGGGGAATACGGCCCGATCAGCAGCCATCAGGTGGATTGCGCGCTGGCGCCGCCAAAAAAAGATTTCGTCTCGCCCAGCGGAGTTGTCGTAGTGGTTACCATCAACAACCGTGCGGAACCGCGCTCCATGTGGGTAGAGACAAAGAGCAAGTCGATTACTGATTCGCCGGTAAAGGTGCTGTGCAGGGGACAACAATAAGTCTAGACGGGGCCATTGCTTCCCAGATAGAGTGATCGTGTAAAAAACAGGAGAAGCATGTCGTCCCTGCCAGCCAGATTGTTTTCATTCCCGCTGCGTTGCATGTTTCTGGTCATTTTCATTTCCATCCTACTTCCTGCGCAGCCATCGGCGCTGGACTCCGGTAACAGCAGCGGCAAACCACCTGCACCTGCTCGCGTCGACAATGTCACAGACGACTATTTCGGCGTCAAGATCATTGATCCCTATCGGTGGATGGAAGCGGGAGTTGAAGACCCCGAGCTTCTCAGCTTTTTGCATTCGCAAAATGATTACACTCGATCAGTGCTTCAATCCTTGGGGGCGCCACGGGAAAAGTTACTGGCGCGTATTAAGGAGTTGGACAATGCCGTGATAAGCCGGGGCATCGCGCAGCGGGCCGGGAATCGCCGTTTCTACTTCGAGATTGTTCCGGGAGCGTCCTTCGCCTCGCTTATGGTGCAAGACCCGGACGGCAGGACAAGAAAGCTCTACGACCCCGATGCTCACAGTGAAGGCGGCCAGCATGCGGCAATCGACTTTTTTGCTGTATCCGACGACGGCAAACATGTTGCCATAGGCGTTTCGCTGGGAGGCTCTGAGAATGATGTGATCCGGATTATTGATGTGGATACTGGCAGTCTGCTTGACGATGCCATTACCCGGACTCAATACGGTTCCCCTTCCTGGCGGCCGGACAACAAATCGTTCTATTACAGCCGCCTCCAGGCTCTTCCTCCCGGCGCACCTCCGACTGCAATCTATGAAAACCAGAAAGTATTTCTTCATGTCATTGGCAGAGATCCAGAGAAGGATCCGCCGGTACTTGGTCCGGGTGTAGCTGGTTCTGACATACCCAAAGCGGGCTTTTCCAGCGTTCAGGTATTTCCTGGTAGCTCTTATGTACTTGGCTTTCACTCCGCCGGAACCACTGACCGTGGCAATCTTTACGTCGCGGCGCTGAAAGATGCTGTTGGCCCGAACACGCGATGGAGGAAGTTGTTTTCCAGCGAGGATAAGATCTACGACACTGCTGTATATGGCTCAACCCTGTATTTGCTGACCGAAAAAGGGGCGCCCAATCGCAAGATTCTCAAACTTGACATGGCGCGCCCCAGCGCAGTTGCCACGTTCGTTCCCGAAAGCGACCAAACATTGACCGGCATTTCCACTGCGGCCGATGCGGTCTACGTATGGAGACGGCATGGTCTGACTTTTGATCTGCAACTAATTCCGTACGACACAAAAGAGAAGCCCAGCCTGGTTCCTTTACCGTATCCGGGGACCTTGAGCGGGGGTGAGATCAACGTCCGATTCAAGGATATCTACTTCGGAGTCACCGCCTGGACTCATTCCTATGCCGAGTTTCATTACGACCCTGCCACCAGGAAAGTGAAAGCAACAGGATGGATACCTCCCGACCCAGCTGACTTCTCGGCCATTGAGGCGCGTGAGGTGGAAGCAGTCAGCACTGGAGGCACGAAGGTCCCTCTTTCCATCATTTGCCGCCGTGACATCGTTCTGGATGGATCCCATCCAACGGTGTATTACGGTTATGGCGCATATGGGGTGTCAACCGATCCGGGCTTTAATCCGATGATTCTCGCCTGGATAGAACGGGGCGGTGTAATCGCTTATGCACATGTGCGCGGCGGTGGAGAGTTCGGCGAATCCTGGCACGTGGCCGGTATGAAGAACACCAAGCAACACACGATCGACGATATGATCGCCGCGGGAAAATATCTGATCGAAAACCACTACACCTCTCCAGAGCATTTGGCGGTCTCAGGCACAAGCGCCGGCGGCATCGCTGTGGGCGGCGCAGTGGTGCAACATCCTGAGCTGTTCGCGGCGGCCGTTGATAATGTGGGAATGACAGATATGTTGCGCTTCCAGCGAACGCAGGGCGGCGCGGCCAACATCCCGGAATTCGGCAACGTCGAAGACCGTGATGAGTTTCAATCCTTGTTTACCATCAGCGCCTATCACCATGTGGCTGACGGCACGGCCTACCCTGCAATCCTGGGCATTACCGGTATTCACGACCCGCGAGTTCCACCCTGGATGGTTGCCAAGATGGTGGCCAGGCTCCAGGCTGCATCAAGCAGCAAGAAACCCGTCTTGCTCCGCGTTGATTTCGATGCCGGCCATGGCCTCGGCTCAACTCGAGTGCAATATGAGGAGCGTACGGCAGATCAATGGAGTTTCTTACTGTGGCAGCTTGGGGATAAAGAATTCTCGCGGCCGGCGAATGAGGCAGCTCACTGACTCTCTGCTGGGAGCAATTGAACTGATTCGGCGGTTACCCTTTCGCCGCCGCCGCAAAATGATTGCTCACTTTTTGCACTGAGGCTTCGTCTTCGGCGTTCAGACAGGTCTGTGAGCGATCGATCTGGCGCATGAGGCCGGTCAGCACCTTGCCCGGGCCAACCTCAACGAAGGTCTTGACGCCCAGGTCGATCAGCGTTTGCATCGATTTTGCCCACTGCACTGCTCCGGTTACCTGGCGGACCAGGGCCTGGCGTGAGCCTTCGCCCGTGCTCCTCGGCGTCGCATCAATATTGCAGATCACCGGCACCTCGGGATTGCTGAACGGAAGCGATTGGAGATCGCGCTCCAGGCGGTCCTGAGCAGGCTGCATCAAAGCACAGTGGAATGGAGCGCTTACCACCAGCATTACGGCGCGTTTGGCGCCACGCTGCTTGGCCAGCTCCGCAGCCCGCTCAACCGCCTTCTGGTGGCCGGAAATAACGATCTGATCGGGTGAATTGATGTTGGCAGGAGAGACGACCTGGCCTTGTGCAGCTTCGGCGCACACTTGCTGGAGCTGATCGAGCCCCATGCCAAGAATCGCCGCCATTCCGCCCTCGCCGGCAGGAACGGCTTCCTGCATGTAACGTCCCCGATTGCGCACAGTGCGCACGGCTTCAGCAAAAGGCAGCGTTCCAGCCACCACGTGAGCTGAATATTCGCCCAAACTGTGGCCGGCGGCAAATTGCGAAAGAATTCCCTTTTCGCGCAGTACGCGCGCCACGGCCGTGCTCATGGTCAGGATGGCGGGTTGAGTGTTTTCAGTGAGCTTCAGTTGCTCGTCCGGGCCTTCAAAGCAAAGCTTGGAGATGGAGAAGCCCAGGGCATCGTCGGCTTCCTGAAAAGTCTGGCGGGCCACTGGATAGATTTCCGCCAGTTCCTTGCCCATGCCTGTTGTCTGTGATCCCTGTCCGGGGAAGAGGAAAGCCACAGGGTTATGGCTCATGTCATCTGTTCCGTTTTGTCCGCGCTGTCAAATGTTTCGCTGCGCGTGGATTCAAGGCGAGTCGTATTCAGCTCTTTTTCGATATGCGCGTTGATGCCTGATTCATAGAATTCTTTGGCCACACGGATCGCATTCTTGATGGCGTTGGCGTTGGAGCGTCCGTGGCCGACAATGGCCACGCCTTTCAATCCCAGCAGCGGCGCTCCGCCGTATTCGGAGTAATCAAGCTTACGGCCGAAATTGGTAAACGCCTTGCGCGCCAGCAAGGCACCCACTTGCGACGTAATGGTCGAGGTCAACGATTCCTTCAGCAGGAAGCGAACGGCTTCCACCAGGCCTTCGGAAATCTTCAGCGCAACGTTGCCGACGAAGCCGTCGCAAACGATCACGTCCACTTTGCCGTTGTAGAGATCGCGGCCTTCCACGTTACCCATGAAATTGAGAGGCAGCTCTTTGATCAGCGCATGACCTTTGCGGGTAAGCTCGTTGCCTTTGCCTTCTTCCTCGCCGATGGAAAGCAGGCCGACCGTGGGCTGGGCGTTTTTGAAGATCGCGCGATAGTACATCGCCCCCATCAAGGCGAACTGGGCAAGATTGTGGGGCTTGGAATCGACGTTCGCGCCCACGTCGATAAGAATGGAAGGCTTGAGCTTCCGGCCGAGGTGGGAAAGACGTTGGCCAGAGCCGGTCGATCCACGCCGGGCAATGCGCCCAAAACCATCTTGGCGACCGCCATCGCCGCGCCGGTATTGCCAGCCGTCACAAAGCCGACGGCACGCTTGTCTTTTACCAGGCGCAGGCCGACGTGCATGCTGGAGCCGCGCTTGGTGCGCACTGCCTGCACAGCTTCATGCATTTCGATGACTTCAGTGGCGTTGACTACATCTACCGGCAGACCGGGTGCAGATGGATGGCTGGCCAGTTCCTGGCGCAAACGCTCTTTCGGGCCAACCAGTAATACCCGAACTCCGTAGTGACGTGCGGCTAGCAGGGCCCCTTCCACCTCAGGCTTCGGGTGCCGGTCTGAACCCATCGCATCCAGAGCTATAACAGTTTCCACTGACTTTGGCCCTTAACTGCTCTCTTTTACTTCCATCACTTCGCGGCCTTTGTAATAGCCGCACTTGGGACAGATGCGATGAGGCATCTTCTTCTCATGGCAGTTCGGACACTCGGCGGCGGAGTGTGCTGTCAGAAAATCGTGTGCGCGGCGATTCGAGGTGCGTGACTTCGAATGCCGCCGTTTTGGATTTGGCATTTTCTTGTTCCCTTTCTCTTTCCGGCGCGAACCAGCCGGCCCATAACATCTATCGTCTATCGTTCCAATTTCTTGCGAATCTCTTCCAATGCCGACCAGCGCGGATCCGGCATGCTGGTGACGCAATCACAACTCTCAATGTTCAGGTTCTTGCCGCATTGAGGACATAAGCCCTTGCAATTGGCGCGACAAACCTGTTTTACGGGTAGAGCCAGCAGAATCTGCTCTTTGAGCACATCCTCCAGCAGGAGCCCTTCCCCCTTATAATAGCCAATCTCGGTTTCTGCCCTGCTGATGGCGACCTCGTCAGCTCTCGCATCTACACCCAGCGGGCGATAGAGCAGGTCGAACTTTTCCGAAATGGCATTGTGAACCGGATCAAGACAGCGGGCGCATGGGTTTTCCACTTCAGTGGAAAAGCTTCCCACCAGCCTGATATCTTCCACAATCTCGCGAGCGCCCCGGTTCTCGCGAATCAGTTCAGCCTGCCCCGATGTCTGCAACGGGGCGGTTTGCACAAGATCTTCCCCCAGATCAATCACACCAGGTGACAACGTTTCATTGAATTCCAATTTCCGGAGCTCAAGGTCCTTTATTTTTATAAACATAAGGGGCGCTCCGGAATTTCAGAACGTACAGGAATACGCTGGGGCTACTGTTAAGAATAAAGGCCGTGCAGAGGGGTGTCAAGGATAGTGCACAGTGCGGCGGAGCCTCCGCCGCACGTGAATGGTTTAAAGACTACAGGTTGCGGGTCCCGGTAGCTTCCTGAACTCTGTCACCAGCCTGGCCCGCCTGGCCGCGAATCGCGGAAACGGTGGTGCGAACGCGTTCACGTCCCTGGTCAACCCAACCCTTGGCTGAGTCGGCCAAATCGTTGGCGCGCTGTGTAAGGTTGCTGCGGGCGTCCTCACCGCTCATCGGCGCGAAGAGAATTCCCAAACCGATTCCAATGCCCAATCCTGCCAAAAAGGACTTCATATGATTTGCTCCTTTAACGGCGACAAAGGCTCTCCGTCGCCAGCTATCAAAAAAGAAGATGCGAATTGGCCGCGAAGGTTGCCGCGTCCGGAAAGATCGCCAAGATGGTTAAGAATTTCCAGGCTTTTTCATGGCCCGGAAACGTCGCGCAAACGGTGCCGTCTCCGTTATTTGGGGTGCACGAGTTTTTGCGCTGCCACCTGGGCGGCAGTGCTCCGCGGATCGTCTTTCTGGACCTGCTGATAGATCATGGTGGCCTGCTGAGGATCGATCTTTTCATAGATCTCAGCAAGCTCCAGTTGCGCTGTGCTCTTGGAGATGGTGGCGGTGGGATGATCCGCCAGTTCTTTGTAGATTTTTATTGCGTCCGCCTGGCGATTTGAATCGCGATAGATCGACGCCAAAGCCATCTTTGCCAGGGCGGCGAGATCCTTGTCACCGGAATCTGCGGCTGTCTTGAAGTCCTTTTCGGCTCCCGCGGTATCTCCAGCCTGCAGCAGCGCTGACGCGCGAAGGTAGCGCGCGACTTTACCAGGCGAAACCAGGGAGTACTTGTCCGCAATTGCTTGGAATTGCTTTGCCGCAGCCTGGCCGCGCTCGGCAACGCTGGTGAAGCTAAGCGTATCTCCGGCGGGGGTTCCTGCCGGCCGCAGGGGAGCATTCAGCGTGCGCAAAGCCGTGCTGAGTTCGAAGTTTCCCTGTTCAATTTGATGGTTGCGCCAGGTGAAAACACCTGCACCAAGCAACACGACAACAATGAGCAACCCAACCACCCAAGCCACCAGGTTGCGGTGACCGGTGGCCCATTGGGCTGCGCCCTGTGCTGTCTCGGCGAATTTATCTTCTTTCAACTGACGACGGGTATAACCTGGCATGGAAACCTTTTCGGTGGGATAAGTAGCTATGAAACCTTGAGTTTAGCAAGGACTTGGCCGATTCGTCAACGCTGCCTTCTGGTGCAACCGAACATGCCAGGTAATGCTTCCAATTTAAGTAAAGCTATCTTCGTCTATAAATCCTGGGAATTCTGCAATTTTGCAAGCAATTGGCAGTGGGAGAGTGTGTATGCGGAAATTGGGAATTGTTGTTCTGGTCATTGTCGTGCTGCTGGTGGCAGCAGTGCTGATTGTTCCCCACCTCGTAAACATCAATCAATACCACGCCCAGATACAGGATCAGTTGCAAAAACGCCTGGGCCGCCAGGTGACGCTCGGCGAGATGAACCTGAGCCTCTTTCCGCCTTCCTTTCAGGTTGCGAACGCGACCATATCCGAGGATCCGCATTTCGCAACGTCTCGGCCCTTTGCTCAGGCGGAAAAACTTGCCGTCAGCGTAAAGTTCTGGCCGCTGCTGCACAAAGATATTGAAGTCAAATCTCTGGAACTGACTCGGCCCCACATTGAACTGGTTCGCGATGCCCAGGGCGTCTGGAACTTCGCCACGCTGGGACAACCGGCCAAGCAATCACCGGCGCAAAGCCCTACACCAGCGCAGGCACAAAACACGCCGCCTGCACATGCGCCGACCCCGGTTACAGCCACCGGGCAGGAAAGCAAACCGCCCGCCGGCCAACTGACGCTGGCGAACCTGTTCATCAATGACGGACAGGTGGCAATCACCGATTTGCAAAAACACCAGTCGCGCGCGGTTTACGATCACATCGATCTCAACCTGAGCGACTTTTCTCCCGACCAGCAGTTCTCTCTCAAACTCACGGCCCATTTGCCCGGCGCGGGCAAGCAAACCGTCTGGCTGCAGGGCAAAGGGGGACCAGTTAAGGGAGCCGATCTGATCAATACGCCGTTTGACGGTACCCTGCGGCTCGATCAGGTTTCAACCGACGCAGCACAGAAGTTTTTAAACTCACAGACCATGAACGGCATCGACGCAATTATTTCCGGCGACGCCAAGGTCAGGAACTCCGGCGGCAAATTGGCTTCAAACGGAACCATTCGCCTGGAAAACGCACGCATTCATAGCACCAACGTCGGCTACCCGATCGAGCTTAACTACGATGTGGCCGACGATCTTTCGAGCGATGTGATCCAGATCAACAAAGGGAATCTGAAGCTGGGATCGACTCCGGTTACTGTCGCCGGGACCGTTAACAGCAAAGCCACGCCGGCACAGATCGATCTGAAACTGACGGCATCCAATGCGTCAATTGCGGAAGCGGCACGCTTGGCTTCGGCCTTTGGAGTGGCCTTCGGCCAGGGCACGGACGTAAAAGGCACTGTCGACGCCAACATTCAGGCCCGGGGTGCGATCAGCAAGCCGGCGATGAACGGCCAGCTTAGTGCGCGCAACCTGGAGATCAGAGGGAAACAGTTGCCGCAACCGGTCAAGATCAACGACATCGCTCTGACGCTCACGCCGGAATCAATTCGCTCCAACGATTTTGCCGCCACCACCGGTTCCACGACCGTCAACGTGAATTTTGCGCTCACAAACTATAGCGGCGCAAACAGCTCGATCAACGCTGCTCTGCGCGCCCCGAATGCGCGCCTGGGAGAGATCCTGAACATCGCTCAGGCTGCGGGTGTAAGCGGGGTAGAGGGTATGTCCGGCGACGGCACGCTCAACCTCGACGTGCATGCACAGGGACCGACCAAGAATATCTCGGCCCTGAATTTTTCCGGACAGTTCACTGCGCGCTACCTGCAAATCAGCGGGAAACAGTTGCCGCAACCGATCAAGGTCAACGACATCGCTCTGACGCTTACTCCGGATGCAATCCGCTCCAACAATTTTGCTGCCTCCACCGGCTCCACGACCGTCAATGTGAATTTTGCACTCACCAACTATCGCGGCGCGAACAGTGCAATCAACGCCGCTCTGCGCGCGCCGAATGCCCGCGTGGGAGAGATCCTGAACATTGCTCAGGCGGCGGGCGTAAGCGCGGTGGAGGGCGTGTCCGGCGATGGCTTGCTCAACCTCGACGTACACGCCCAGGGGCCGACCAAGAATATGTCAGCCCTGAATTTTTCCGGCACGGGCAAACTCAGCAATGCGAACTTGAAAGTGCCTTCGCTGACCAAGCCGGTGGAGATCAAGAATTCTGACATTCAGTTCAGTCAAAACTCAGTGTCCCTGCGAAATATGGCGGTAAGCGTCGGGCAAACCAACACCAGCGGCAATCTGACATTGAAAAACTTTGCCGCTCCACAGGTTCAGTTCATACTCAATGCGGACAAGGTGAACGTGGCTGAACTGCGGCAGCTTTTCAATGCTGCTCCGGCACAGCCGGCAAAGCGCGCTGCAGCGGGCGATTTCTGGAACCTTATCCCGCGCGCCGGGGCGCAACAACACCCAGCCAGCGCAGAACCGAACCTGCTTACCAAGATGACCGGCGGAGGCAACGTCACGATTGGAACGATTCAGTACGATGATTTGCTGCTGAACAACACCCATGCCACGGTAACCCTGGATCATGGCGTGATCAAGCTGAACCCGCTTACGGCGGACGTCTATGGCGGTAAGGAAACCGGCACGATCACCATCGACATGCGCCCGGCGCAGCCTGTCTACGCGGTCAATCTGAAAACCGACAAGGTTGACGCCAACAAGCTCGTCTCTTCTGTTTCGAGTCTCAAACAGACGCTGTATGGATTGCTGGCCTCCAACGTGAACGCCAACTTCAGTTCGTCCTCCGCCGACAACATAGCCCGCAGCCTGAATGGCACCCTGAACATTAACCTCACTAACGGCAGGTTGATGAACGTCGACCTGCTGCATGAACTGGCGGCGGTGGGTAAATTTGTGGGCAGTAATTTCGCGACGCCCAAGGGCTTTACCAATATGGCCCAGCTTACCGGCAACTTTAATGTGAAGAACGGAGTGGCACAGACCAACGACCTGAAAGCCATTATCGATGGCGGAACGCTTGCGGCCGCGGGGCTGGTAAACCTGGCAGACCAGTCGCTCAACATGCACGTGACTGCTGTCCTGAACAAAGCCCTGAGCCAGCAAGTGGGCGGTACTCAAGTCGGCGGCTTCATGAACACCGCGCTGGCCAATAACCAGGGCGAACTTGTCATGCCCGTGATAATCACCGGAACCGTCCAGCATCCGCAGGTCGCGCCCGACTTGCAGCAGTTGGCGCAGATGAAGCTCAAGAACCTGCTGCCGACCACTAAGAACCCTGGCGAGCTTACCAACAGCATCCTGGGTGCGGTTTTGGGGAACAAGAATCAGGGCGGCGCTAACAATCAGCAATCCGGAGGACAGAAGGGCGGAATCGGCGGCATTCTCGATGCTATCGGCGGCAAGCAGCAACAACAACAGCAGCAACAACAGCAACAGCAGAACCAGCAACAGCCGCAACAGGAGAATCCGGCGGTCGGCAACAATCAGGGTCAGCAGCCGCAGGCAACACCGACTCCAGGGCTGGGAGACGTGCTAAATCAGATTCTGAACAAGAAGAAGAAACCGGCTCCAACACCGACACCACAACCGTGATCGCCGGAAGTTAGCGTGCGCCCCAACCGCCGCCGCCCGGCGACTGGATTCTTACTTTCGCGCCTTTCTTAAGGCGCACGCTGGCTTTGCCCGGAAGCGCGGTGCGGGTACCGTCGTGATGGATAATCTCGGTCCTTCCGGCAGCGCCTTCTGCGCCGCCTTGCAGGCCATAGGGGCCGCGACTACGGCGGTCCGCCAGCAAGGTGACTTCTGCATCGGCCAGGAGTTCAATTTCACGGACAATGCCGTCACCGCCACGAAACCTGCCGTCACCGCCGCTGCCTTTGCGCAGCGAATATTGCGTAACGCGTAGCGGATAGGCATATTCCAGCGCTTCAGCAGGCGTATTCAATGAATTGGTCATGTGCGTGTGTACGCCGCTCACGCCGGGGCGATCAGGGCGCGCGCCCATACCTCCGGCAATCGTTTCATAGTAAGCAAAGGGCTCGCCGGTACGCTCATCGATGCCGCCGATCGTCAGGTTATTCATGGTGCCGGAGGAACCCGCCGGCACGCGATCCGGCATGGCCTGGGCCAGGGCACGCAAGAGCACGTCAACGATGCGCTGCGAGGTTTCAACATTTCCTCCCGCAACCGCCGACGGCGGCCGGGAGTTCACAATGGTTCCCGAAGGCGCAATCATCCGCACCGGACGCATCAGCCCCGCCGCAGCAGGAACATCCTCCTGCAGCAGGCAACGAAAGACATAAAAGCAGGCTGAGTACGCGATGGCATCCACGGCATTGATGCTTCCGGCCACCTGCGGGGAGCTGCCGGTGAAATCAACCGTAACCACCGGCTTGCCGGCGGACGCCGCCTGGAACGTCAGGGCGACGGCGATGCGGACCGGACCCGAACCCGCACCGTCATCATCAAGAAAATCTTCCGCCTCATAGCGGCCGTGCGGGACCTTGCGGAGAAAAGCGCGCATGAGCTTTTCAGAATATTCCTGCAGTTCGACGAGCACGCGCTGCACCCTGGGGAGGCTGTAACGGGCCACAAGATCGCGCAAGCGCGCAGCGCCCGTGTGGCACGCTGCAATCTGCGCGTTGAGATCGCCTTCACGCTCCTCAGGTGTACGAACATTGTTCAGCAGCAGGCGAAAGACATCGTTCTGCAGCTGTCCGGCGGCAATCAATTTGATCGGTGGAATGCGAATGCCTTCCTGGTAGATTTCGCGGCAAATGCCCATGGAACCGGCGTAGGTTCCACCCACGTCGGCGTGGTGAGCGCGCGAAGCCACGTAAAATGCGGGTTTCACCGCTTTTTTGTTCCGCCTGCCAGGCAGAAACACCGGCGCAACCAGCGTAATGTCCGGGAGGTGAGTGCCTCCACAGAAAGGATCATTCAGGATGGCGACGTCACCGGGACCCAGCGTGAGCGTCTCCACGGCAGCGCGGACAGACATGGGCATGGACCCGAGATGCACCGGCATATGGTCGCCCATGGCGACAACCTGGCCGTCGCCGTCGAAAACAGCGCAAGAGTAATCACGGCGCTCCTTGATGTTCGGCGAGAAAGCGGTGCGGCGCAGAGCCGCGCCCATCTCCTCCGCAATCGAATGAAAAAGGCTTTTGAAAATCTCGAGCTCAACCGGATCGCGCATGGAAGGTTAGTGTAACGGCCGCGCCGGGAACAAGACAAACATCGGGAAGGTCAGCAGTGCAAGGTTGCAGATCAGACGCGCGAGGTCCGCCACATCAAAGCGAGGAACGCGGCGGTCAAAATGACGGCGGCAAGCAGGACCGGCAACAAGAAGAGTAATCCAGAACGGCTGAGCGAATCCCATACACTGCTTCCCTGGCTCACCCACAAGGCGATCACCACAAGCAGACACATCGCCGCGGCTATCATGCGCATGATCATTACCGGGCGCTCGATGCGTTCTTTCTCAGCCTGCTTTTTAAGAATCTGGGCGCGCCACCAGATCAGACCGGGGCTGGGCAGTTCCGGCTGATGATCGGCCGCCATGTTTTTGATCAGCAGATCGAGGTCGTGATCGTTAGTCATGATTCATGGGCCCCCTTGAATCCAGCGTTCTCCAGCAGTGCTCTGGCTTTTTCGCGGGCGCGAAAGACCATCACCCGTACGCTCTTTTCTTTCACGTTGAGGACCACTCCGATCTCCTTGTGGCTGAGTTCCTCAACATGCGCCAACCACAGGATAGCGCGCTCCTGGACTGACAGAGCATCAAAAACAGACTCCATGTCCATGGCCAGATTGAAATTCTGGTGAACATGCTCTTCCCCGACGCTGAGCTCCCACCATTTTTTCTCCCGCTTGGCCTTGCGCCAGCGATCGCGCAAAAGGTTGGTTGCGGTCTTATAAAGATAGGCTTTGCGGGCGGCGTGATCGAAGGGAGGAACGCTGAGCATGCGAATGTACGTTTCCTGCAGCACTTCATCAGCAGTGGCAGGATCGTGGGTGAGGCGACATAGATATCCGTGCAGCGTGCGAGCCGTGCGCTGATAGAAGGCCTCAAATTCGGCCTGCGTCTGCTCGGTTGTGCCGGCGTGCTCTTGAGTCATCGCAATTTGCCAGGCTTCCATTGCCGTCAGCACCTTGTTCAGACCTCCTCCTTCAAGCCGAGTTTCTTCGCCAGGAAATACGATATTACAGCCGAAACCAGGAAGCCTATTCCTGCCGTCAATGCCACCCAGCCCACAGCCCAAAAAATATGATAGCCCCAGGGACTGCTGCCCGCGATGCAACCGATGCCACCAAACGCGAGCACGCAACCCGTACGGACCGAGCTGAGGATGGAATTGCGCGGGCTGGTCACCACGTCAGTGAAGCCGGTGACGTATTTTTGTCCGGCAGGAGACTGGATGAACTGGGCAAAGTCCTGGGCTGAGGAAAACCGTTCCAGAAGGTGTCTTTGCATGGCGCTTTGTTGTCGCCGCCTGACCAGACCAAACGTCATGTAGATGATCCAGCCGACAAATATCAAGATAGAGAACATTAAAATCAAATCCGACACCATGTTGGGTGGCATTCGCTTTTTCCTCCACTACTGGAACGTCCGAAGCCGGCCGAAGGTTAACAGGTTGGTGTATCTAATTCATAAGGCGGGACATACGGGGGAGTGACACTGAAATCGAGCTATACGGGCAGTTTGGCCGGCTCTGATTCTTCTGCCGGAAGCCATCCCGACCCGGAATCTGCTTCCAGCGATGCCGCATAGATGGCCGAGGCCTGTTCGAGCCGAGCCTGTTCTGCGGCACCCTGCATGACGTTGGCTGCCATCCTGCAGTAGGCGCAACGGAAAACCGTGTAGGCGCGGACAAAGTCATCAATTCTGCTCCCAGGATCTCTGCTCCCAGGATTGTCGCCGCTTGCGCGCCGGTAGAGCTGAAGAAATTCCTCTGATTGCGCGGCATTCATCTGCCATTCCACCATGGCCCCGGCCAGGTCCCAGGCAATATCCGTGGGGCCGGGGTAGAAGTGATCATCGCCGTGGCTGCCGGAGTCAGTCTTGAATATCTGTCCCTCTTGAGTCAGGACCCACTCATGCGGCTGCATATGGCCGTCGGCAATCACCGGATGCTCGAGCGTCAGCGAAACGGGACGACGAAATCCAAGTTCGGCTAAATTGTGATCCGCCATCTCCTGTAAAGGCTTCAAATCGGCCTGGTCGATCGCGAACGCTTGGACGCGAAACGCGCAATACTCGGCCAGCCGGTGGATTACCTCCCGGGAGAGATCATTCGGCGCCATTGCGCGGCCCCTTAACCACGGATACGAGAGAAAGCCGCTTTCTTCAAGCCGCGGCATTGGCCCGAACCCGGCTACAGCTACGCGCTGCTCACGTTCGAAGACAGGATCACCGTAATGACCAAAGCCGCCGAACTTGAACAATCGACGCTCGCTGCTGTCAGCGCTTACCAGATACTTCACCCGCTCCATCGTGCTCCAGATCGGAGGCCATACGGATTCATCCTGAAACAACCGGTTTCGCCATTGGCCGCCGCCGATGAAATCTCCCGACGGGACACACGCCTGCCCGGTTACCGTCTCGTGGCGAAATCGCCGCCAGCGTTCAGCGGCGTTAGCAGAACACAGTGCGTTTGGGTTCGGTTCATGGGCGCACAACAGAAAAATATCCTGGCGCGCCACTCCGGCTCTTTCCAACGCTTCCGCGACCGAAAGGAACGACGAACCACTGAGCCCGGGCCCCTCATCCACGATGAGAAACTGGCCTTGATGCGCGATTCCACTCTGTATGACTTGCAGCTGGCAGGGCAAGAATTCTGTGTACCGATTGTAGGGATGGCCTGCAGGTCGAACCGTAAAGCGCACGGCGTTGAGACCGCGCGATTGCGCAGCCGCGGCAGTGACGGCGCTTAATGTGGCCCCGATGCTCCGGATGCCGATAACGACAACTCTCTTTCTCAAATCCAGCAGTTTTTCCAGCACCCGCGAGTACGCCAGGGGATGGAGTGCATAGTAAGCAAAGCCTTCCGCAGTGGAGACGCTCAGCTCCTCAGGTACCGAGGATTCCGCTACCGCTCTTTCTAACTCTTCGAAGTTGCCAGGAAGGTGGTTATCCACCAGCGCTTTGGCCAGCGCGTCAGTCAGTGCAACGAAAGGTGTGGCACGGTGAGCGTCAGCATCAGCAATGGCGCATTCAAGCTCGCCAGCGCGCAGAAGCGCGCTAATCCTGACGTCTGTTGAGGAAGCTCCGCTCGAACGGTTGGGCTCCTCCAGCAAAGCGAGCTTGAGATCCGCTCCTTTTACCCGCCGTCTGCCATCGCGAAAAACCAGCAGGTTTAGACCGCGTACGCTCATCGATCGTGGTTTCAGGCTACTTTTTTGGTCCGGCGGGTGGCCCGCGGAGACCGAGCTACGTCGCCCTCTTTATCAATGAAATACAAGTATTGGTTATCTCGTTCGACGGCATGGGGCACCAGCACATGGTTCTCGCCTTCGCCCGATTTTGGTTTCTGACAGACGTTCCCGTCACCATCGATGAAATACAGGTATTTCTTGTAGTCCCGTTCCAGGTTCAACCGTTTTACCTTTTCCGCCATACCAATCTTGGACGGCGGAAGAAGATCACTGGATGCCACAAGTCTTAGAAGGGATAGGGGCTGGCGCAGAACCCATGTGATTTCAGTGGCTTGCCGCGATTTTTCGATTTGGCTTCCGGTGCTGCGGCTTAAGCGGTTCTTCCCCGGGCGCCAAAACCCGCCGCACGATGGGAGGGTTGAATTTGAAGCTCAGTTCCCGCACGTTGCCGTCTTCCTTATTGCGCAGGATGAAGGTTCGCAGGTTTCCCTCTTTATCGAAGTCCTGGCGGCCAAGCGTCACCGGCAGGACACCGGTCAGGTCGTGCTCCCGAAACGCGGTTTCGTAACGATGCTTGCGCGTGTTCCAGGTAAAGACCCGGGCCTGGTTGAAGTCATAAGGCAAGCCGTCTTTGTTTTCAGTAAATAGGACCAGGTATTCAGGTACCTTCTTGTCGCCGTCGGGGACTTCATCGAGCGCATAGGAAGCAACAATGCGCTGGCCTTCCGAATACTGGGCAATATCTTCCGGCACATCGAGGTACAGAGTCCGGCCCAGCACCCAGCCCACGCGATTCTGGGCGTCGCGCACCAGCCACCAATCCTCGCGGATTGCCGGCGGAGCATTCTCGCTGGACCTGGTTTTATCCTCATCCGGACTATCGGCGTCAGTATCAGCGTCTTTCGTCTTGTCAGATTTGTCGTCTTTAACCTGTGCCGGTGGAGCGTTGCGATCGACAGTCTGGCGCTGCAGCAGATCCACCTTCTGCTTCTCATTCAGCAGATAGAGATATCCGGTTTTGCGCCCCGGCAGTATGTGAACCTTGACCTGTTCCTCGGTGGTAGCCGTGGCCTGGGGAGGCGTGCCCTTGAATTGGTCAGAAAGCCGCTGGAACTGGTCAAAGGTCTGCTGATCAGCCAGATAACGCTCCTGCACCCAGCCTTCCTCGCCGCGAGGAGAGCGTACCCGTACAAAGCGTTTGTTCTGCATCCTCTCCAGGACCTGCAGACGCTCGCCGTTATGCACTACACCGGTCTTGTTGTAAACGGTGGCAACGTGGTCGCGCAGACCAGCCTCCGTGACCGCGACATAGGCGTATTCAGAGCTGCCGGAGACGCCGCCGCTGCACCCGGCAAAACTGCAAATCGCCGCGAGCAACGCGCCAAGCAACACACGTCCACGAAACCGTACCGGCCAAATGGTTGGGGATTTCTGCATTGGTCTTGAATGTCCAATATAGCAGTCTTGCGGGCAGCAATACAGGTGATGGCTGGGTGCGAGAGGTCGTGTCCTGCAGGCCCATCTACTTAGTTCTAGTGGTACTCACTGCTTTGTCCAACCGGTGCGTCCGATGTAGACAAACGGGAAGAAGCCATACGGCAGGAGTCGCCGGAAAAACCTCCTCTATTTAGGCTGCGGCTGTTTGACCTCGCCGCCGTAGGTGATCCGAGTCTTCACGCCAAAGCGTTTGTAGTTCGTATACTTCACGATTTCGCGAATCTGCACGTCGCCGCTGGAGAAATGCAGCACGTCATCGGCGCGCGTATAAGTGGGGAACCAGTATTGTCCATCCACCTGTTCGCGATAGGTAACGAATTTGGGGGAAAGGTTTTCGTCGTTTTTCTTGCGGATATCAGGCACGTTTTTGCCGCACGTCTTCACGATCTGATAGTCGCGGTTGTCCACCCAGATGCGCCCCTGGAAGAAGCGCGGGCCGCCGTTTTTATCTATTTTCTTGGGCGCGATATCGAAAACGTAGGTGTCCAACTCGTCAACGCGCTGCTGGCCGACATAAAGAATGTCATACTCGCCCAGATCCTGGGTGGTCAGGACAAAAGGCAGACGGTTGCGGAAGTCGTCGAAATCTTCCTTGGTAATGCCGATCCGGGTTAACGTGCTCTGTGGCGCGAAGGTAACTTTTTCTTCCCTCCGGCCTTTATCGTCATAGAGAACGTCGGTAGTTTGGCGGAATTCACCGTCTACGCTGGTGCCATCCATGGTCTCGACAATTACGTCATGCGTGTAGGTGTAATGGTTGCGAGCATCCTTGAAGATAGCTTCCTTGCCGGCAAATTTCTGAATCAGCTCCTGCACACTGATGCCCTGCGGCTGGGCGGGATTCAACTTGCCATTGCCGTCTTCGCAGTTTGTCTCCGCGGTTTGCCCGGCCACTGTCAGGGTCAGCATCAAAACGAGGAATGACACACACGCACTGAATGCGAGCTTCGGATGCCTCATGGGTGGTTCCTTCGGATTTTTCTTGTTAGATGCGAACGTTTCGTGCAGAGCAGTCTTTGCGTGTCGCTGCTTAACAAATAAAAATGAAAAGGCCATCGCGAGGATGGCCTTCAGTGTTAAGTGAAATTACGAGCTATTGTTTTTTCGCCGTCGGCTGCTTGGAATCATCTTTGCCGTCATCTTTGACTTCGCCCTTGTAGGTAATCTTCGTGCGCACGCCGTAGCGCTTGTAGTTCGTCAGCTTGATGATCTCCCGCATCTGGATATCTCCGGTGCGGAAGTGGAGCGTATCATCGGCGCGAATATAGGTGGGGAACCAGTACTGGCCGTCAATCTGCTCGCGATACGTCACAAACTTGGGCGAGAGATTCTCGTCCACATTTTTCTTTTTCTTGTTGGTGTTGTTGGCCATGGTTTCAGGAACCGTCTTACCGCAGCTCTTTACGATCTGCAGATCGTGCTTGTCCACCCAGAGACGCCCCTGGAAATAGCGCTGGCCTTTCTCAATCGTCTTGGGCGCGGTGTCGAAGACGTAAGTATCCAATTCATCCACGCGCTGCTGCCCGACATAGAGAAGGTTGTAATGGGGCAAATCCGAGGTGGTCATGATGAAGGCCATCTTAGAGCGGAAATCTTCGTAGTCCTCCCTGGTCAGGCCGAGTTGCCGCAACGAACTCTGCGGCGCGAAGGTGACGTTCTCAATCCGCTCGCCCTTGTCGTCATAGGTGATGTCCTGAACCAGGCGAAACTCGCCGGTCACGGCGGTGCCGTCCAGTTCCTGCACCGTAATGTCCTGGGTATAGGTGTAGTTGTTGCGGGCCTGCCGAAACAACTCTTCACGCTCGGCGAACTTCTGGATAATCTCTTGCGGCGTCATTCCCTGCGGCTGCGCCGGATTCAACGCGCCGGCGCCTTCTTCACAATTGGTATCGGCGAATGAAATCACCGGAGCAAGTAAAACCGTGGCAACCAGGACGATCCGCAGGCCAAGCTTGAAAAAATTCATGAGTCCCTCTACAAAAAAAGTTCGCTGCAGGAAAAAACGCGGGGTGCAGTCCGGAGATCGCTGCGCTTGTGCTGGCCTGAAAATGGAAAAGGCTTTACACTAACGTGCTTTCCCCTGGAGGAGTCCTAGATGCGCCGTTTCACGCCAGTTTTCCTGCTCGCCGTTATTGTACTCATCGGCGGGGTTTTTGGTCAGGTTTCTGCTCAATCGTCCGCAAAAAAGGTCTTCACGTTTGAGGACATGATGGCGCTCAAACGGGTCGGAGGCCCAGTGATTTCCCCTAATGGCAAGTGGGTGATGTTCTCAGCCATGGATGTCGACCTTAAGGAAAACAAGAAGACGACACATCTGTGGGTGGTCCCCCTGGCCGGCGGAGAGGCGCGCATGCTGCCCTCGACCCCCGCGGGCGAAACCGGTGGCCACTGGTCTCCGGACGGGAAGAGCTATCTCTTCGTTACATCGTTCGAAGGCGGCTCTCAAGTCTGGGTCAACAGCTTTGAGCCTGCGAGTGGAATGCCCGGCGGTACGCCGAAGAAAATCACCAGCATTTCCACTGAAGCGGATGGGGCCATCTGGTCGCCTGACGGAAAGAATATTGTCTTCGTCTCTGAGGTCTATCCTGGCTGCTCCGATGACCCCTGCAATAAGGCCAGCGATGAAGCCAAGGCCAACTCAAAGGTGAAGGCCATGGTGTTCACCCATCTGCTCTTTCGCCATTGGAATCGCTTCATCGGCGGCAAACGGAGCCACCTTTTTGTGGTGCCTGCCGAAGGCGGAGTGGCCAAAGACCTGACGCCGGGCGATCATGACGTCCCGCCCTTCAACCTGGGCGGCCAGGACTTGTATGCGATCTCGCCAGACGGAAAAGAAGTTGCTTTTACCAGCAACTGGGATCCGGTTCCGGCGATCAGCACCAATAACGATATCTTCGTTGTACCGATTACCGGCGGCGAGCCAAAAAAGCTTTCGACCAGCCCCGGTGGAGACTCCACGCCGGTATATTCTCCTGACGGCAAGTGGCTGGCCTGGCGGATGCAAAAGCGTGCGGGGTATGAGAGCGATCGATTCAGGCTGGTGATTTACAACCGCGAGACCGGCAAGATCACGAACCTGACAGAAGCTTTTGATCGCTGGATTGAAGCCTACGCGTGGAGTCCTGATTCCAAATCCATCTACTTTGTTTCCGAAGATAAAGGTGAGGCGCCGCTTTACAGCCTTGATGTGCAGGCGGCAATGGCGCGTCCGCCGGCGGCAGCAGCGGCCAACAACAAAGCAATTCAACCGGTCACGCGCGGCACGAACGATGAAGTGAGCGTAACGCCTGATGGAACAACGCTGGTCTTCTCCCGGCTCTCCGTGCAGGCGCCGACTGAGATTTACAAGCTGGCGCTGGCCGGCAAAAAGGCTGAGCAGCTCAGCCACCTGAACGACCAGCTTTTGTCCAACATCGCCATGCAGGGGGTAGAACCGTTCTGGTTTGCCGGAGCGGGTGGGACGAAGGTCCAGGGCTTCCTGGTTAAACCTCCAAATTTCGACAAAGACAAAAAGTATCCGGTGAAATTCCTCATTCACGGCGGACCGCAAGGTCAGTGGGGCGACGAATGGTCATACCGCTGGAATGCCGAGCTTTTCGCGGCTGACGGCTACGTGGTGATCATGGTAAATCCGCGCGGGAGCACCGGATACGGGCAGGCATTCGTTGACGGCGTGAACAAAGACTGGGGCGGAGCGCCATACGTCGATCTGATGAATGGCATGGATTACGCGGAAAAAACTTTCTCGTTTATCGATAAGGACCGCGAGTGCGCGCTGGGCGCAAGCTACGGCGGCTACATGATCAACTGGATCCTTGGCCATACCAACCGCTTCAAGTGCCTGGTTTCCCACGATGGCATGTTCAATACCGAATCCGCTTATGGTTCGACCGAAGAGCTGTGGTTTCCGGAATGGGAGTTCGGCGGCGTGCCGTGGAACAATCGCCTGGGCTACCGCAAATGGTCGCCGCACCTTTTTGCCCCGCAGTTCAAAACTCCTACGCTGGTGGTACATGGGCAATTGGACTACCGTCTGGATGTCTCAGAAGGCTTTCAGCTGTTCACCACGTTGCAGCGTCTGAAGGTGCCTTCCAAAATGCTCTATTTCCCTGACGAAGGGCACTTTGTGCTCAAACCGCAGAACAGCCAACTCTGGTATGCAACCGTCAACGGGTGGGTGGACTCATACCTAAAGCGATGAGCGTTTGCAGGGCAAATGCTACAATCCAACCGTGTTGAAACAGGCTTTATTCATCGGTATTTTGCTGGCCGGAGCGGTTTTTGGCCAGCAGCAACAGCCCGCACCGCAGCCTTCACAAACCAAGCCGCAGGTGAAGGTGAACTATCTGAATGTCTGCACGCCGGGCAAAGAAGAGCAGGAGATTATCAACTCAGCGCTGGCCGCGGTTCAGGCCAAGCCGGTCTTCAGCACGGACTTTGAGATCTCCCGCGGGCGTACGACGCTGCAGGATGCGCCCGATGCAAGATTTGTGCGCCTGCGCCGGGATTTCGCGGCCGATTCACCGCTTATGACGGCGCAATACTCGATGAGCACGGACTCGTCCAATACCGCGGAAATCCTGGTCCTGCGCCCGCGCGATCCCAAGGATTTTCTGGAGATCGTGATCGAAGCGCGCGTCTCTGCCGGATCGGCAGCCCCGGCGTCAGTCCTGGCGGTCGATACGCCTGCCATGCGGGTGCGCATCGAACGATTGAACAAAAGTTCTGCAGCGTTGACGCGCTGTCCTGAGGCCGATCAAAGCGCCTATGATCCGGTGTTTCTCCAGGCTTCAGAGATCCTGGCGCGCTACCGGGCCGCCATGGGGCTGCGCACGGAGTTCCGTTCCGATATTGCCTGGCTCAACCCCGCGCCGAAAAAAAGCGGGGCGGCGCAAAAGAAGAAACAGCCGGCCGCCAAGCCCTGAAACCATATCGAAGCTCATGAATCTAATGGATGCTATGGAAAATTCCGTTCGCAACACCGTGATTCTCGGAACCGGCTGTTCCGGCCTGACCGCCGCTATTTATGCGGCCCGCGCCAACCTGAAGCCCTTGGTGATTGAGGGACACGAGCCCGGCGGCCAGCTTTCTCTGACTACGCTGGTGGAAAACTTTCCCGGCTTTCCAGAGGGAATTCAAGGGCCGGAACTGATTGAAAACATGCGCCGGCAAGCAACACGTTTCGGCACCGACTTCATGGCCGGCCACCTGGTGAGCGCGGACCTCGCCGAGCGCCCCTTCAAACTCGACCTTGGCAGCGGTAAGACCGTGACTACGCGAACGCTGATCATCGCCAGCGGCGCTTCGGCGCGGTGGCTTGGCTTGCCTAATGAACATGCGTTGATCGGCCGCGGCGTTTCTTCCTGCGCCACCTGTGACGGAGCATTCTTCAAGAACGTGCCCATCACTGTGATCGGCGGCGGCGACTCCGCCATGGAAGAAGCGCTGTTTCTGACCCGATTTGCCAGCAAGGTGACGCTCATTCACCGGCGCGACCACTTTCGCGCGTCGAAGATCATGCTGGATCGCGCGCGCAAGCATGAAAAGATTGAGTTCCTGGTCGACACGGTCGTGGACGATGTTCTCGACGTCAGCAAAAAGGAAGTTACCGGCCTGAAGCTGCGCAACGTCAAAACCGGGAAGACCTGGGAGCTTCCGACCAGTGCTATGTTTTTGGGCATCGGCCATGAGCCCAATGCGAAGATGTTCAAGGGCCAATTGGACATGGACGAGGACGGTTACCTCAAAACCCACGACTTCGTTATGACCCGCGTGCCCGGGGTCTTTGCCTGCGGCGATGTGCAGGATCGACGCTATCGCCAGGCGATTACCGCTGCCGGATCAGGCTGCGCCGCGGCGATGGAGGCGGAGAAGTTTCTGGAAGAGCATGGACGGTGAAACCAGGTTGACTTAGACCACAGGTGCGATAAGCTCTCAGTGTGTCGCCTTTCCATATCATGCTGAGCTGTCTGCCTTATCTCGCGTTTGTGGGGTTCGGATTGAATTTTCTGTTCAATGCATTGTCTCCATCGTGGCGCGGAAAAGACCAGCAACAGTGGAAGCTATATAACCTCGTCACCTTCGTCCCAGCTTTTCTCGAATCGCTTTTGGAACAAATAGGATTTTCGAGATCAGGATTCATCAGACACACGCGGGTCGCTGGAATAGATTCTCAGGAGAAGTCGGCTATAGCGCTCTATTTGGTTTTCGCAGCGACGTTCTTATTTCTTGGCATTGGCGGCCTTGCCCTGATTGTCTATCGAAGCATCTATTAACCGGCATTTCCTCACTTCTGCCCGCTTGTGTTAAAAAAGTAAGTTCCTCCCTATGCTGTTATCTCAACTCATCCAGGAGCGCCGTTGTTAAGGGCTGCCTTTATCTCCCTATCTGAGAGCAAGTCTCTGCGCTCGGCGGCGGAAAGCACCTGGATTGGCCAGCGGCTTTCCCGTCGTTTTGTTGCCGGTACCACGATTGACGACGCGCTTGCGACCACGGAAGCCATGAACAAGCTTGGCCTGGGCGTCAGCGTGGACAATCTGGGCGAAAACGTCACCAACGCCGACGAGGCACGGCACAGCGCCCAGCTTTATCACCAGATCCTGGACCGGATGCAGGCGCAGCAGCTGAATGCCAACGTCAGCCTCAAGCTCACGCACATGGGCCTGGAAGTGGATGAGGCCATGGCGTATGAGATCGCCTCCGGCGTGGTGCAGCATGCGGCGCGCATCAACAATTTCGTCCGCATCGACATGGAAGGCTCGCCCTACACCCAGCGCACGCTGGATTTCGTTCATCGGCTGCACCGGCAGCCGGAAAATGCCGGGTGCGTGGGCGCGGTCATCCAGTCGTACCTTTTCCGCAGTGAAAAGGATGTGGAGCAACTGCTGGCCGAGCGGATTCGAATACGTCTGTGCAAGGGCGCGTACAAAGAGCCGGCAGAAGTCGCTTTCCCCAGGAAGGCAGACGTGGATGCAAACTACGTCCGGCTGATGAAGATGCTGCTCAAGAGCGGCGTCTACCACGGCATCGCCACGCATGATGAAAACATGGTGCGGGCGACGATTGAGTTTGCGCAAAAGGAAAAGATTGCCGCTTCGGCTTTCGAGTTCCAGATGTTGTACGGCGTCCGGCGCGACCTGCAGCAGAAGCTGGTGAAAGAGGGCTGGCGCTGCCGCGTCTATATTCCCTTCGGGACTGAATGGTATCCCTACCTGATGCGGCGCCTGGCCGAGCGTCCGGCGAACGCGATTTTCATTCTGAAGAATTTGTTCCGGTAGGATTCGCCGCTGACTTGCGCGGATAGACGCAGATTAAAACCAAGTTCACCACTGAGGAACACTGAACACACTGATCAAGAAAACTTCAGTGCGCTTAGTCGTATTCAATGCTTGAATTGGTTCTCAATCTGCGCTCATCTGCGAAATCCGCGGCTAGGTTTTCTTCTTCAGCTCTTCCAGCTCATACCTGGTCCCGCGCCAGGTAACCGCGCCGTCGCGAAGGGTTCGAAACGCTGAGCGCAACACGGCGATAACGAAGAGAATCGCGCTGAAAGGGCAGGTCAGAAAGAGCCAGCCTGAACCTGCGGCATAACGTGCCGTAAGCGTGTAGGCGATCGCGATCATCGCCACAGCTGCGGCAAAGCCGGCACGCGCCCAGCCGGCGGCGAGCACCAGGCCCGCAAACGGCCAGGCGCAAAGAAAAAGAACCAGCACACAACAGGCCACCACCAGGCTGATGCGGAAGCGCAGGAAAGCAAAGAGATTCTTCTCCAAATTGCCGATGATCCCGGCAGCGCCTGCTCCCCAGCGAAGCGAAACCAGATCAGGCCCGCAGACAATATCCTGCCGCAAACCTGCCCGCTTGATGGACTCGCCCAGCTTGATGTCGTCCACCACCTCCAGGCGCAGCTTCTCGTAGGTTCCAATGGCTTCATAAGCTGAGCGGCGGATCAGGTTGAAAGCGCCCACGCCGATGTGATCGCGCGCCCTGGGATCGCGAACTTTCCACGGCCTCATGGCAAAGCTGGACATAACCTGAGGAAACGAGATCAGCATGCGCTCGCCGAGGGTTTTCATATGGGCGGTGGGAAAGAGCACCAGGTGGTCGGCTTGAGTTTTGATGGCGTAACTTACAGCGCGGCGCAGCGACTCCGGGTGAAAGACGCAGTCCGCGTCAGTAAACAGGAGCCAGTCGCCGCTTCCCTGCTGGGCGCTGCCCGACCCCAGCCACATGGCGTGCAGCTTGCCCAGCCAGCGGGCAGGCAGGTCGCGCACATGGATCACGCGCAGGCGGCCTTGCGCCGCGGGATTTGCGGCAAGGCGGTCCATGATCGGGCCGGTCTGATCGGTGGAGCGATCGTCGACAGCAACCACCTGGTAATTCGGATAGTTGAGTTGCAACAAAGAGCGCAGAGCCGGTTCGATCTCAGCTTCTTCATTGCGCGCGGGCACGACGATCGTGAGCGGCGGAAGCGCTGCGTCTTCAGGCACTGCCCACTCGGGCTTGGTTAGGTCGGCGATCTCAGAAATATGCCACGCCAGCGGAAGGGTCGCCGCCAGCCAGATCAGGGCCAGCAGCACCCCGGAAATCCAGTAGAACCAAATCATCCTTGCGCAGCCTTGACTTCACCGAGCTTGAAGCGCGGGGCAAAACGCGCACCATAAAGCATGATCACGCCGGAGAGAGCGGCCGCAGCGAAGGCCATCCAGAACGCAGTTTGAAGCGAGCCGGTGCGATCAGACACGAAGCCAATTAGGGGCGGCGAGAAGGCATCACCGAGGAGATGGATCACAAAGACGTTCACTGCAAGCGCCGTGGAACGAATGCTGGCGCTCACCGAGTTCACCACCGCGGCGTTGGAAGGGCCGGTACCGACTAGAACGAAAAATCCAGCAACAAAAATCGCTGGAAACATCAGCTTGCCAGTGGTGTAAATGGCGGCCACCATGAACGGCACAGCAATCAACATGGCGATGCCGGAAAAGGTGTAATACGCACCGTGATAGCGCTTGAGCAACCTGTCACCGATCCAGCCGCCCAGCAGCGTGGCGACGATGCCATTCACGAGCATAATCAAGCCGAAGATGACGTTGGCCGATTTCAGGTCCATACCGCGAAGCCGGATCAGGAAAGTGGGAATCCATGCCTGCATGCCGCCGATGGCGAAGGTGTAGGTCGCCATGCCCAGGGTGGCCGTGATGAAAGCGCCGTTGCGCACCAGGCCCCGCAGCAAAGTCCAGACATCGACCGGCGAGTGCTCCTCATGCTGCCCGCGTGGCGGTTCCGGAAGAAACCAAAGCAGAACGGCCAGCACGAAGCCGGGAATTCCAGCGGCGAAGAACGGCGCTCGCCAGCTACCGAAGTAGTGGGCCAGGTATCCACCGACGAAGTATCCGGCGGCGCTGCCTACCGGCAGTCCCAGATAGAAGATGGAGAGCATACGGCCGCGTTTCAAAAGGGGAAAGGAATCGGCGATGAGCGTGGGTGCAATCGTCGCATAGCTGGCTTCGCCGATCCCAACGGCAGCGTGGCGAAGGAACAGCTGGCTGTAGTCGTGCACCAGCCAGGTCAGGAGCGTGAAGCCGCTCCAGATAAAAATGCCGACCACGATGATTATCTTGCGCGGGAAGCGGTCGCCCAGCCACCCGACCAGCGGCGCCGCGACCATATAGGTGATGAAAAACGCAAAGACCAGCGCCCCGATCTGGGCATCGCTCACTAGAAATTCTTTTTTGATGTCTGACTGCACCGCGAAGAGAACATTGCGGTCGATGTAGTTGAGGATATTGAGTCCGGTAAGAACCGCCAGCAACAGACGAGGATAAAGTTTTGGCGGCATGGATGGAGGGATTATACCCATCGGGAAGCAGGCCCTATCTCTTCGGGCGGGGCCAGCGGGCTTCTACGGTGGTGCCGATGCCACCGCGGGGACGAAATACACCCTTCACTACGGCCCACTTCGGCTTCGCCGCACGCGACACGTCTTCCAGCACGCGATTGACGATATTTTCCTGAAAGATTCCCAGGTTGCGATAGTGCAGCAGGTACTCCTTCAACGACTTCAATTCCAGGCAGAGTTTGGCAGGCATATAGCGTATTTCCAGCATGCCGAAGTCAGGCAGACCGGTTTTGGGACAAACTGAGGTGAATTCCGGCACATCAATCACAATCTCATAGGCCGGGAACTGGTTGGGCCAGGTATCAATTTCAGGGAAGCTGTGGTCGAGCCCGGCTTTTGCGTGACCTTCGGTGTAGCCTGTACGATGTGACATCGAGCCTTATTGTAACAATCGACTGCAGGGTGTATCCGGACGGGCGGAGCACTCATCTAAGTCAGCAGGGATTTTCGACATAGGAAAAATTACGGGTATAACTGGATGGCGGATTTGGTTCGCCGCTGCGGGATCAATGGATTCTTGTGCGCCGGGCAAGCGCGCTTGGATATACTTGCAGGTTTGAGCCTGTGTTTCTTAGATGATGGCGAGGCAAAACCACAATAACGGGCGTGATCGCAAACGGCTGGTCGCCGTGGGGATCCTGGCAGTGCTGGCGGTAGTGATCTTCACCGGCGTCAACCAGCGGCGGAACGGTGTATCCGTCCGCGCGGAAAAAGTGACACGCCAGGCAATCGCAAGCTCCATCTCCACCAACGGGAAAATCGAGCCGGTCAACAGTTTTGAAGCGCACGCTCCGGCGCCTGCCATCGTTAAGGATGTGCGCGTGGCTGAGGGAGATCACGTAAAAGCCGGCCAGCTTCTGGTACAGCTTGACGACGCGGATGCGCGCGCCCAGGCTGCACGAGCGTTGGCGCAGTTGCGATCAGCTGAAGCCTCTTTGCAGGCGGTGAAGATGGGCGGAACCCAGGAAGAAGTATTGACGATCCACTCTGACCTGTCTAAAGCCCGGGCGGAGCGCGACGAAGCTCAACGGAACCTGCAGGCCGTTCAGAAATTGCGGCAAAACGGCGCCGCCTCGCCGGCAGAGCTGGAAGCCGCGCAGAATCGCGTGACCAAGGCCGACGCGGATGTGAACTTGCTGCAATCAAAGCTGACCGGGCGTTTTTCATCCCCCGAGGTGGCGAAGGTTGAAGCCTCAGCAACGGAAGCGCGGGCGGCCTACGCCGCTGCACAGGATCTGCTACAGCATTCCAATGTTACCGCGCCCTTTGCTGGAACGGTGTACCAGCTGCCGGTAAAACGCGGAGCATACGTCAACGGTGGAGAATTGCTGGTGCAAGTGGCAGACCTCGAAAAAGTACGGGTGCGCGCTTTTGTGGATGAGCCGGAGATCGGGCGGCTGGTTAAGGGACAGGCAGTTGAGATCAGCTGGGATGCCATCCCAGGACGCACGTGGCAAGGCACGCTGACGCGCGTGCCGACCGCCGTGACCATGGTGGGAACCAGAACTGTAGGCGAGATAACCTCGGAGATCGACAACGCCGACCGAAAACTTCTGCCCAACGTGAACGTAAACGTGAGCATCATTACAGCAAGGCATGACAACTCGCTGACCGTCTCACGTGAAGCCGTGCATGACGTCGACGGAAAGCGCTACGTCTACCAGATTGCAGATGACAAGCTCCAGGCGAAGGAGGTCGAAACCGGCCTTTCCAGCCTGACGCGGGTGGAAATTGTGAACGGCATTTCTGACGGAAGTACGATTGCTCTGGGTGCAGCAGCGAATGGACAGCCTTTGCACAACGGCATGGATGTAAAGGTGGTTGAGCGTTGAGGATTTGGTCCCGGGTTGCACCTTTATTGTTCCTGATCATCGCAGTGGTTGCGGCTGCGGATACCGATCCCTCATCTCTGCTCAAGGCAGGCAAGGCCGATCAGGCATTGCGCGTGCTCAATGCATCGCTGACGAAGAGTCCTGATGACGCCCGGACTTACAACCTGCTTGGCCGCGTTTACTATCAGCTTGAGCTCTGGGACAACGCCGTTCGGATGGCGGAAAAATCGGTGGCGCTGGCACCTGAAAACAGCTCGTATCACCAGTGGCTGGGCCGTGCCATGGGCCAGAAAGCGGAGGTTGCCAATCCGTTTGCTGCTTTTGGCCTGGCCCGCAAGGTTCGGAGCGAGTTTGAACGCGCAGTGGCGCTTGATCCCAACAACCTCTCCGCCCGCGCCGACCTGAGCGAGTTTTACCTTGAAGCGCCCGCCTTTCTGGGCGGCGACAAGAACAAGGCCAGGCAACAAGCTGATTTCGTCGCCAAGCACGACCCCGCGCTAGCCCATTACATCAACGCTCGCGTGGAAGAGAAGCAGGGCAGCGGCCGGGCAGAGTCGGAATATAAGAAGGCCGTAGCCGCCAGCAGCGCTCCTTCGCGCTACTGGGTGGAACTGGCGCACTACTACCGCCGCGCCGGCCGGATCAACGATATGGAAGCAGCTGTGTCGCAATCGCTGTCAACAGCGCGTGAGGGCGATGTAACACAATTTGATGTCGCCAATCTGCTGCTGCATGCGGGCCGCAATTTTCCCGGCGCGATTCAGATACTGCGCAATTACGTCTCCCAGGAAGATCCCTCGGAAGACGGGCCCGCTTTCCAGGCGTACTACCTGTTGGGAATCCTGCTGGAGAAGCAGGAAAAAAGGAAGGATGCTGCCGCCGCATTTCAAGCTGCCCTGGAAATGGCGTCTCAATACCGGCCCGCGCGGGATGCACTGGCCCGTGTTTCCCGATAAAATCACCTCTTTCTAAACCATCCATCGATCCTTGTGCAGGTGAAAAATGAAACTTGATGCCCGTCTCATCGTGGTAGTGGCCTGGATTGCGGCGCTTCCGGCAATCGTATTCGCGCAAGATTCATCGGCTGGCCAGGATAAGCCGCTGGCGTTCCGTAGTGCGATAGAACTGGCTCTGAAAAACAGCGCAACCACGGGACTGGCCCAGGCGGACCTGAAGCGGGCGCTGTCAACGGTCCAGCAGGGCCGCGACGCCTTCAAGCCTCAGACCGTATTTGGCGCGGGCATTGGCGCATCGTACGGATTCCCGCTCAGCCTGGAAGGGGCCGCGCCCTCGATCTTCAACGTGAATTTTCAGGGAGACCTGTGGAATCCGGCGCAGCACAGCTACATCAAGGCCGCGCACAGCGACGTGGCGGCGACCACAGCGCAGAACGCCGACCGGCGTAGCGAAGTGATCATGGAAGCGGCGGTGGATTACATTCAGCTCGATCTCCTGGAATCGTCGCTGGCCATTCAGCACGAGCAGGAGCAGGCAGCGGCGAAATTCCAGGACATCGTGAACCAGCGGGTCCAGGCAGGACTTGATAGCCAGGTGGAGACCACGCGGGCGCGACTGGCCGGCGCCAGAACCAGGCTGGATATCGCACAGACTCAGGCAGCAGCGGATCAACTGCGGCTCCGGCTCTCACAATTGACTGGACTGCCGGCAAGTTCCATCCGCACATCGACCGAATCCATTCCCGCGTTGCCGTCGTTACCCCAGGACCAGGACCTGGCAGGCGAAGCGGTGAACAACAACCCCGCCGTGAAGGCTGCAGACGCCGCGGCCGACGCCAAGGCGTTTCGCGCCAAGGCGGAGCATCAACAGCTGTTTCCGACAGTGGATTACGCAGGCCAGTACGCGATGCTCTCAAAGATCAACAACTATGACCAGTTCTTCCTCAAGTTCCAGCGCAACAACGTAACCGCAGGCGTCTCCATCCGGTTCTTCTTCTTTAATCCGGTGCAACGCTCGGCGGCCGAAGTGGCAAAGTACGACGCCGCCAAATCGCGCAAGGAGGCGCAAAACGTCCGGGACCAGGTAAGCGCGGACACGCTAAAACTGCAGCGTTCGGTGCAGCAGTTGGCTGCGGCGCGCGATGTCGCGCAACTGGAGCATCAGTTGGCCCAGGCGGATATTGAGGCCGCGCACGCCAAAATCGAAAGCGGTGCGGCCAGTATCAAAGATGAAGAGAACGCCCGGGTGGCCGAACACGAGCGTTATACCGCTTATTTGAACTCAAACTTTGAGCTCGACCGCGCCCAGATCCAGCTTCTGCGTCAGATTGGCCAGTTGGAAGCCTGGGCCACCAGCCCGCCGAATCGATAACGGCCAGAGAGCCGTTCTGCTGAAGGTTGTTGCACCCGATGAGTGATCAGGCAGGAGTTCCAGATTGGGAAAGCCTCGCTTTTCGCGGGCAGAATCGCGTTGACAGCCAAATAAAGTTTTCCAGAGTCTCAGCTGATCGGGTACCATGTACGGCAGTCGATAGGAACGTATAGGGTACTAAACCCACTCCAATCCGTTTCAATCAACCGACCACCGGCCTCACAAAATCAGATTCAGGAGATCATCAATGTTCCAGCGAACACGGGTCCCCGCGCGTTTGTTTCTGGTAGTGGTTAGCGCGATGCTATTGCTTATTCTTGCAGCCCTGCCCGCCCTGGCGCAGGTTTCACAATCCAACAACCAGGGAAGCGTAACAGATCAACAGCAAGCTCAAACCGCGCAGGCGCCCGGAAATCAGCCCCTCACAGTGCCTGCCCCTGGTGCACAGCACATCTTTCATGGGGTGCCGTGGCGCGATCCTAACGGATCCACTACGATCTTCGCACCTGCTGCGCCTGCAGGCGCGCACCTGACCTATTTCGGCGGCCCGATCATCTCCAACGTTCAGGTGATCCAGGTGCTGTACGGAAGCGGTTCCTACAACGCGCAAGTTGCCGGAACCTCCTCGCCCAGCATGGGCCAGTTCTATAGCGACATCACCAGCAGCGGATTGATCCAATTGCTGCAGCAGTACAACACGACGGTTTCAGGCGGCACAAATCAAACGTTCGGCAATGGCACGTTTGGCGGATTGTTCCAGATTGTTCCCTCGGCCGGCAACAACGGCTCGACGATCAGCGATACCCAGATTCAGTCAGAACTTCTGGCCCAGATCAACGCCGGGCACCTGCCCGCGCCGGTGCTCGATGCTGCCGGCAATGCCAACACGCTTTATATGATCTTCTTTCCTCCGGGAAAGACGATCACCCAGGGCGGATCTTCAAGCTGCGTCGCCGGAGGCTTCTGCGCGTATCACGGCACTACATCAAGTCTGATCAACGGACAGCATGTTCTGTATGGCGTAATGCCTGATATGCAGGCCGGCAGCGGCTGCGCCACCGGTTGCGGTGCATCGACGACGTTCAACAACTACACCTCAGTCACCAGCCATGAGTTGACCGAAGCCTTGACTGATGCGCAGGTAGGCATTGCTACCACCTTTGCTCCTCCGCTGGCGTGGTATGACATGACCAACGGCGAAATCGGAGACATCTGCAACGCGCAACAAGGTTCGTACGTCGCGAATGGAACCACCTATACGATTCAGCTGGAATTTTCCAACGCTGCGAACAATTGCGTGCTGCCTCCGGCGCAGACGAATCCTGACTTCTCGCTCACGGATTCACCCAGCAGCCTGACGGTTACACAAGGCACCAGCGGCACCAGCACGGTCACGGTTCATCCATCCGGTGGATTTACAGGAAGCGTGACGCTCTCGACTTCAGCCCTGCCGTCGGGCGTAACGGCTTCGTTCGGCACCAACCCGACAACTTCCACGAGCGTGGTAACGTTCACGGCCAGTTCCACCGCCACAACCGGCACCTCCACGGTGACGATCACCGGAACTTCGGGAACGCTGACGCATACCACGACTGTATCTCTCACCATCGCCGCGCCGGCGCAGCCTGACTTCGCGCTCTCGGCTTCACCTGCAAGCGTGAGCGTGGTTCAGGGCAACAGCGCGAACAGCACGGTTACCGTGACTGATACCGGCGGATTCACGGGCAGCGTGACCTTGTCGGCTTCCGGCTTGCCTTCTGGCGTAACCGCCACGTTCGGCACCAATCCGACTACTTCCACCAGCGCTGTAACATTTGCCGCCAGTAGCACCGCTACGTTAGGGACGGCAACAGTTACGATCACCGGAACTTCCGGAACGCTGACCCACACGACGACTATCAGCCTGACCGTGAATTCATCCGCGGCGCAGAACCTGATCGTGAACGGCGGATTTGAGACCGGCACAGCAACTCCATGGACCCTCACCGCAGGTGTACTGAACAACAGCACGGCTGAACCGGCGCATACCGGCGCCTGGGATGCCTGGCTGGATGGCTACGGCACCACGCACACCGATACCGCAACCCAGACGGTGGCGATTCCCGCCGGACGGACCAGCGCTACGCTGACCTTCTGGTTGCATATCGATACGGCGGAAACCACGACCACCACCGCGTTCGATACGCTGCGGGTGCAAGTGCTCAACTCAGCCGGTACCGTGCTGGCCACTCTGGGCACGTTCTCCAACCTGAACGCTGCGACGGGTTACCAGCAGCACTCGTTCAGCATGAACTCCTTCATCGGACAGACCGTGAGGATTCGCTTCAATGGCCATGAAGACGCGAGCCTCCAAACCTCATTCGTGATTGATGACGTTTCCTTGAACGTCCAATAACGACTGAGTTAGAACAAGAACGAGTCCGGGGCTGGATTCGCAGCCCCGGATTTTTTTGTCGGCTGGAAGTAGCATGGCTTCCTGCTGGATAACGGCGAGGCTTAACCAATCGCTCATTTTGGTTTGCCGGGCAGGAAGTAGAACCGCACCACGAGCAAGATTGCCAGAGCCGCTGAACCCATCAACAGATCAACAGCGGTTGCGTCGGTATTAACCATTCTTCTGGCAATCACGAACATCGCCACTTCCACCGCAGCGCTGGTGCGATGAAAGAGCAGCAGCAGGGCCAGCTCGCCGGCGATTGCCAGCAGCAAAATGCTTTGCAGGATCACGTGGAGCGTCTGGTACTCGTTTCCTGTAGCCCATAGTTTGGGGAAATCAAAGCGGACAATCTCAAACAACGAGATGCATGCTGCCGCCATTACCAGGACCGCCAGTACGGAAAGAAACAAATGGACAAAGTTTCCAACCTGCCGGTTGAAGATCCTTTCCAGTGCAGTCCCTTCCCCGCTGTGATCGCGTATTGCTTCGCTGTCAATCGCCACTTGTGGTCCCAGTAGATTTCTCAGCTAATGTGAGTTGCCGCATGCGCGAAGGGATGCCTCTAGCGCGATTCGGGAGCCGTACAATAAAGCACACATGCTTATCGCTGCAGGCATCATCAGCTTGTCGATTTGGGGATATCTGCTGCTCGCGCGCGGGCAGTTCTGGCGCATCCGCCCAGCGCAGACCGCGGTGCACGCAGATCCGGTTCGAATTGCCGCCGTCATTCCCGCCCGAAATGAAGCCGACGTTGTAGGCCGCGTCATTAGCTCATTGCTGCAACAAGCGGTCGGGAATACGTTGCACATCTTTCTTGTAGATGACGGAAGCACTGACGGCACAACCTCCGCGGCGCGGGATGCAGCGAAAATTATGGGACGCCCGGAGTTGCTTACGGTGATCCAGGGCCGGCCGTTGCCGCCTGGATGGTCGGGAAAGCTATGGGCTCTGCAACAGGGAGTGGAGCGGGCGCGTGAATTTCAGCCAGGATTCTTTTTGTTCACTGACGCTGATGTTGTGCACGCCCCGGATAGCCTGGCAACGCTCATCGCAATTGCGGAAGCAGGGCGATATGATCTGGCGTCAATTATGGTGAAGCTGCATTGTGAATCCGTGGCGGAAAAGCTGCTGATTCCGGCATTTGTTTTTTTCTTTTTCAAGCTTTACCCGCCTGACTGGATCGCCGATCCTGGCCGTGGCACAGCAGGAGCAGCCGGTGGATGCGTCCTCTTGCGCCCGGCAGCCTTGCAAAAAGCAGGTGGAATTGAGGCGATCCGCGGTGAGGTAATCGATGACTGTGCCCTCGCTGCGAAGGTGAAAGGCTCGGGCGGCCGATTGTGGCTCGGGGCTTCCGACAAAACGCAGAGCATTCGACCTTACACCGGATTCGCCGGGATTGGCAGCATGATCTCACGCACGGCCTTCAACCAGTTAGGGCACTCTACATGGCTACTCGCGCTGGCTGTGGGCGGAATGGCAATCACCTATGTGCTGCCCCCTGCCCTAGTGATATTGAGTCATAGCAGAGTTCCTGCAGCGCTTGGCGCGGCCGCATGGCTGCTGATGGCGCTCAGTTTTGTTCCTATAGCGCGAATCTATCGTCTGGGTCCGCTTTGGGGTCTGGCATTGCCGCTGATTGCGGTTTTCTATCTGGGTGCAACCATGCATTCGGCTATCCAATACTGGGCGGGGCACGGCGGCGCGTGGAAAGGAAGGGTGCAGGATCCGATCAAAGACCAGCGCAGCGCCGGCTAGATCTCAACTCCGGAGTGCGATTGCTCCTGCTCGTCGACTTCCTCGTCGCCCGGCCTGTTGATCTTAATCCCGACTGCGGCAAAGATCCTCTCCTTGGGCACAATCTCATCGTCCGCAGAGAGTTTGGACACTCGGGCAAGGGCTTCGGGAGACGGAGGCGCTGGAATAGGGTCGCGATGGGTAATGGTCCAGATCCAGCTCAAGACCGCGATCAGATATGCGGCCTGACCCACTTCACTAACCAGGCTCAATAACTTTGGACTCTGATAAATAGCTGCTACAAACCGCGTGGTGGCTTGCACCGTGAGATACAAAACGAAGCCGATGGCGATCTCAGCCACAGACGACTTCCAAGTAACCCCAAGCGCTTTTGATTGCATCAGCAGAATCCAGAGCAATGACGCATCAGCCAGGAAGATGGTTCTCTCAATCGTGAGAAGAACCTGGATATACGCTTCATTGTGCCCCGCGGGCATCATTACGGAGACAGCAACCGCGGTGGAAATGCCGAAAATGGCCCAGAAGCAAAAGCGGGCAACGGTGCGCCCGGGCAGCGACTCAAAGGGGTCCAGCACCTTGACCAGAATGTCCAGAACCACCAGGTTCAGCAGGATCGCTTCAAGAAAATCCAGAATCGAATAGCCGACGATGAACTGGGTGCGGCTGCCGAACTGCGAAATCCCCAGCATCACCACGGCCGAAGTGGCCATATAGAACAGGTAGTAGCTGAAGGGTTTCCAGTTACGGTAAAAGCTCCTGCGCTTGACTATGGCCCAGCACGCCAGAAACTGGCAGACGATAATGCTGAGCCAGAGAACGTAGTCAAACGTAAAAAAACGATTTTTCATCAGTTGCTACTAGCGGGCACTACTAAACCCGGCGCCATGCTGCGGAATAGGAACTCCACCGGCCGGCGGCTTGTTTTCGATCACTGTAAGGGAACCGATTAACAACGTAAGTGCGAGGACGATCTTAGTGTCGATCATTAGGAACCTTCCTTTGCCCACGGTTTACAGTCTTCCGTGGCTTGAGTCGACGTGAAGGCAAAGGCCGTCTTTACAAAGTGTGAAGCTCCCTTCACACTCGGCCTTTCCTAACGCGTCCATTTCATATTATTTCGGCTCGGCTCGCCCTAGGCCATATACCCTAAGGGCTGGTCCTTGGGTTACTAGAAAGGTTCTAAGGCCTCTCCAAGAAATCAAGGTGAATCTTTGTTAAGTTGTTATTTTTCAATTGCTTATATCTTATAGTCGGCTAGAATGGAGCTAATCTCAGGGAAAGGCCTTTAGCGATGTTACTGCGCAGGTCCGCCTACATCCTCCCGATTTTTGTTCTTTCCGGTCTCCTCGTACACGCTCAGAATCCCGGCCCAGCGTCATCTCAAGGACTGGGCAAGGTGTCATTCCCCATATCCTGCAAAGCCGAAGTTCAGCCGTCTTTTGACAAAGGCCTGGCGCTGTTGCATTCGTTTCAATACGCGGCTGCGGAGAACGCATTCAACATGGTCGCGCAAGGCGATCCGCAATGCGCAATAGCGTATTGGGGGCTGGCAATGAGCTCTTATCACGCGCTGTGGGAGGGCGCCGATCAAAAAGCTGAGCGCAAGGGCCATCAGTATCTCGAGAGGGCCAGGCAGATCGGTACGGCGGACAAGCGCGAGCGCGAATATATTGACGCGCTAAGCCTGGTGCTGAACGGCGGCCATGGCGCCAGTGCGGCGGAGCTGATCGAGTACAGCCATGCCATGGAGCAGATCTGCAAGGACTATCCCCAGGATGGGGAAGCACAGGCGTTTTATGCCTTGTCACTGCTGGCGCAGCCGGAGAAGGGTGATGACCTGGAAGTGCGCCGGCACGCCATTGCGATCCTCAACAAGCTTTCTGCGGCCCAGCCGCAGCATCCGGGCGCGGTGCATTACCTGATCCATGCCGCGGACACTCCGGAGCTTGCGCCGGAAGGCCTGGAAGCCGCGCGCCGCTATGCCACGATCGCGCCTGATTCTTCGCACGCGTTGCACATGCCCTCACACATCTTTGTGCGCCTGGGACTGTGGCAGGAATCCATCGATTCCAACCAGGCCGCTGCAGTCGCGGCAGCCGAGGCTACCGGGCGTCATCTGGGCGAGGCACACTACCAGTTCCACGCCATGGATTTTCTGGATTATTCATACCTGCAACTGGGCGAAGAAGACAAAGCGCGGCAGATCATTCAGGAGCTGAATCAAGTTCCCGGGCGGAGCGACGACGTCGTCACCAATTTGCGTATCCGGTGGACGGCCCGCAATCTGCTCGAGCTGCACCACTGGAAAGAAGCTCTAGCGACTGCGCCGGGGGGAGATACGCGAGACCGCATGACGATCTTTGCGCTGCGTGCGATTGCGGCCGCGCGCACCGGCGACGCCAGCGCTGCAGCAGAGAACTTCAAACTTCTCAAACAGGCGGCCAAACAAAAACTTCCCAAAGACGAGAAGTTCGAGGATTATCGTCGCCAGGAAGTTGAAGCGTGGCTTCTGTACGCCAAGGGCAGGACCGATCAGGCGATCAAGAAGATGCGCGCGGCGGTTGCCACAGAAGAGGACGTAGACCCCGGCTTCCTGGTTCCGGCACGCGAGATGCTCGCCGACATGTTGCTGGAGCTTCACCGGCCTGAACCGGCGCTGGCGGAATATGAGGCCGAGCTGAAGATCACTCCGAATCGCTTCAACGCCCTTTACGGTGCTGCCGCTGCTGCGGAAATGGCCGGCAAAACAGGCAAAGCAAAGAGCTACTACGGGAAGCTGCGGGATATCTGTCCGCCGCAGGCTGATCGCGAAGAGCTGCAAAAAGCCAGAATGGTGGCGGCAGGGAGCAATTAGCTCAATGCCCGGCGGCATGAGCATCCAAGCCGATTCTTACGCCCTACCTTATCCAACTTCGAGCCTGGTCCGCTTCTTCATACATGGAGCGCAACGCGATCCGCGTCTCGTTGACCAGGAATGAACAGCCTACCGCCAGGCCAAGAAAGCCCACAGTCCCAGCCAGAAAGCTGATCGCCACGATGACCTCAAACAACCATCTATATTGCGACGAAACCACGCTCGCACCAAGAATTGAGACCACGCTGGCGGCGGCAAAACACCCGATGGCTCCATAGAAGAAGCTCATCGCCCGTACGAGCAAGGCGCCGCGCTGCTCCAATCTTGCGAGATGGTTCACCCAGAGCTCTCTCGTCGGCTTGTCGGCTTCAGTTCCGTGGAGTTCGCGCACCAGTTGACGCGTGCGATCCACGACGCGCGCCAGCCGGTTTCCGGTGCCTAGCGCCAGCACTGACGATGCATTGGTAAAGACCGCCGGCGCCGCAATCAGCGTGAGCACGGCAAACGGACTCTCCGAGACAGGCGCAAACATGGCTTATTAGTATGCAGCCTCTGCGTCGCGATGGGAAGCCGTTAAGGAGGCGCAGCGGCAAGGGGCGGTTATTGAAATCGGGGCCAGTTCAAAATCAGATAGCTCGCTCGCTTCGATTAGGAGACACAGCTTTATGCCCGTCATAGTTGGCGCTAACTCCTCGCTGGGAGGTGCAAGCGAACCGGATTGGTTCTGGCTGTTGATGTCTTGCTTTCGGCCCGCGCCCTTATGGTCGCCACAGCGACGAACACGAAATTGGGGGAGGGGGGAGGGTCTTCTAAAAGCTCAATCTTTAAGTCTTAGTACTTTGGTAATGTCTAGCTCATTATTTTTCGGATTCGCCAGAAAAGCCAGCACAAAGTTGAGGGAGAGCGGATCCTTTCAGCGGATTCATCAGCAATCGCTATCATGACAACGCGTTGCAGAAAAGGTGAAGAGGTTTGCATCAAATCGCGCCTTCGACGAACCTGGTGAGCCAAAAAGACGTGGCGTAAGGCGCAAGATGAATCCTTGACAAGCAGTCCGGTGCCAGGCCGGAAGCGGACGGTAAAAGAAGCCTTCATTCAAAACGCGAGCCACCGCGTCGCGAGGCCCGCGTAAGTCAAGCATGCGAAATCACTGCTCGTGGGGCCTCAGCACCTGGAAACGCGTGATCGTATATCCGAGCGCGGCCCCGAGAAATACATCTGAAGGAAAGTGCGCACTGGAGGTCACGCGGGAAAAGCTGATGGCACTGGCAAAACCATACATCACCCACGGCACCCAGCGGTGCTTGCTATAGCGCGTGGCGACCACCGTAGCCACCGAAAATGCCCCTGCAGCATGACCGGATGGAAAAGAGCTGCCTTTAAAGGGCGACTTGCCGCCATTAAAAAAAGTATTCGTGAACGGTTGTCCGGGAGGCACGTCAGAGGGGCGCTGTCTGCGAGTGATGGCTTTGATAGCGAGATCGACAACCGCTGTATCGGCGTACGCCATCCCCGAAAGCAACGCGGTGCTGGTCGCATACTGGTCATGGCGCGCGTAGCCTGTGATCAAAAACCCTACCGGGACCGCGACTATTTCGCCCGTCGTAATCAAGGAGTCAAAGCTGTCATTCAGGTCGTCCAGGTTACCGGCATGCGAACGGAAGTAGGGCATGACGTGCGAATCGGCGACGATTAGCCCGGCTGTTCCACCCGCAACGGCCAGCGTTGGCAGCCAATGGCGTCCTCTTGCCAGTTGCGTGGGAAAAAGCCAGATGGCCTTTTGGTCCTGGAGAAAATCCCCGGGCAAGGTGTGCCAGTTCACCTCGCGTTCTGTGGGCGAACCGGCGCTATCTTGCTGCGCCTTGACCGCAGGAGAAGGGTTGTCCGGCAATGTGGCATCGATGGTTTGTGCCCAGATCTGATTGCATGCGCACAGGATGACGGCGCAGAAAATCACACGAATGCAGGTGTTCCTCAAAACATGTCCCATCGTGGCTAGGATGCAGTGTTGGTGTTTGAGAGATGCTGATGAACCCCTCGGTGTTTACTAAAATAAAAACCCAGAGGTTCGAGCAACCGCTGGGCATTGATTGCTGCTTTCGCCGCTGGTTTTTAGGCTGGAATGTTGACACTCTACCAGACAACGAGGATGTCCTCTTTGCTTGAAGACATCCTCGGGTACGAACGTTAGAAAATCTGTTGAGCTCGAATCGTTTCCTTCGTCGGTTAAACGTTCGCGCTTTTACTTCTGCTGATTCGCAGTGCCCGATTGCGGGGTTGATTGTGGCGTCAACTGTACATTGGTTGCCAGCTTGTAGCTGAGCTCGGTCTCAGCCGGCAGATCTTTGTTCTTGCCGGTCAGCACCTGGGTGCCTGCGCCACCCGCGCCGCCTAATACAGCGCCGATCGCCGCGCCTTTACCGCCGCCCAGCAGCCCGCCCAGTATGGCTCCGACAGCAGCTCCGCCGCCGACGTATATTCCGGTGCGCTTATTCGCGCCCAGTCCGCCGGGGCTGCCCTTTTCTCCGGCTGCCTGAATCAGAAAAGACTGGCCATTCACGTTCACGGAACGCAGGTCAAGGTTGGTATCTTTGCCGTCATTTGTTGGAACAGCCACCAGGCGGGCGCGCGATCCACGTGGGATCACCACCTTGCCTGAGCTGTCATTCACATCCTGGCTGACGCTGGCGCTGTAATGAGAGTTGGCGGGCGGCTTAGCCGGAATAACTGTGTCAGTTCTCACTTTGATTTCTGTGCCTGAGGGTATTGTCTGGTTGGCTTGCGCCATGACCGCCCCCGCGGCCAGTAGCGCAAACAGCGAAGTAAGCAGCATCTTGCGTTTCATATAGGTTGTCTCCCAGTTCAGAAGATGCCGCCGTTTTACTGCGAGTTGCTGAGTGCAGCTCAGCAAACGAGAGCTGCTGATCAACCAAGGGAGCGAGCACGCAGGCCCAAGCTAGCCGGCTCTCGTTCACAGTTTCCGGACTGGGCCTCTGTCGTGTGAACCGGAACCAATGTACCCGTTGCGGGTGATTCGGCTACAATCTCTCGCCATGCGGAAAATAGTGCTCGGCCTTGGTATCAGCCTGGATGGCTACATCGCCCGCCTTGACGGCGCAGTCGACTTCCTGTTTATGCCGAGGGACTTCTCCATGGCGGATTTCTTTGCCTCGATCGACACGGCCATCATGGGCCGCAAGGCCTATGATGTATCCAAGGCCATGGGCGGCGGAGGCGCCTTTGGCCGGAATATCAAGAGCTATGTTCTTTCCCGCAGCCTCCCGTCTGGAGAGCGCGAAGGTTTGACTTTCACGAAGGAGTCTCCGGCTTCGCTGGTAGAAAAAATACGCCGTCAAAAGGGAAAAGACATCTGGCTCTTCGGCGGAGGTGAAATTGCCCGCGATTTCCTGAAAGCCGATCTGGTGGATGAGCTCTATATCGGCGTAGTGCCGGTCTTGCTGGGCGAAGGTATCCCGCTCTTTCCCAGCGGCTTTCCTCAGCGCGATTTCGAGCTGATCGAAAATAAAACCTTCTCCAGGGGCTTGATTGCGCTCAAGTACAGGCGCGCGCGCACGAAATCGAAGCGCGCGAAACCGAGGAAATCCTGACCCGCCCAGTACCGGGCCCCAATCGCATCGGTGTTGCGCGTTGGTTGGGGTCTCTTCGCGCAACTCGCGTGCGCTCGACTATTGCTGCTTAAGGCGCTTCAGGTCCTTTTTGGCTTCTTCGAAGTCCGGTTCCAGGCGAAGAGCAGATTCCAACTCTGCGACGGCCTCTGCCTTGCGTCCCTGTTTTTCCAGCGCCTGTCCAAGCCGCCAATGCGCCCGCGAAAGATGTGGAGCATAGTCTTCAGGCTCCTGGGTCAGGTATTTGCGCAGATATCGTTCGGCGCGCGAAGGGTCTTTGCCGGCAAGCAGCGTCTCCAGCCCCGCCTGAAAATATGGGCTTAGGTCGTCGGGGACTCGCGCTTCGGCGTTGTGGAGAACCAGATCCAGGTCCTGCCAGCGCTCCTGCTCCACGCGTATCGCAGCCATCGTCCTGTAGCCTCCAGTCCGGTCTGGATCGAGCGTGATCGCCTGTTGCGCATGCTTCTCGGCCAGTTCATAGTTTCTTTGCTTGTCCGATGAATAGAAGTGGGCAAGCCTGAGCTGGACTTCATAGCTCTTGGGATCGGCCAGCGCAGCCTTGCGATAGTAGTCTTCGATGTCGGCTTGCTGCTTGTTTTGTGCCAGTTGCGCCAGGTCCGCCAGCGCCAGATAGCCTTTAGCGGCATTGATGCGCATGATGTCGTCAGCCATGGCACGAGCTTTCTTCTGGTCGCCGCCGGCAATGCCGGGCGCATGCCAATAGAACTCCATCAACTCCCACAGCGCATCGACATTCTTTGCGTCCAGTTCTACTGCTTTCTTGAGTTCACTCTTGTACTGGCCGCCCAGGTTCATGGCTTTGAGGAACGAGGCTTTGTTGGCTTTTCGTCCATAGGCCACGGCCAACTGCAAATGATATTCAGAGTTGCCTGGCTCCAGAGAAACGGCGCGTTGCGCCAGTTCCAGGGCACTGTCGAGGTCGCCGAAAGCAGTCTTGGCGCAGGAAAGGAGGTACGCTGCCTGCGCATCCTTGGGATTGACCGCCAGAGGTTCAACGATTTGCCGTAAACGCTTCCAGTGTCCGGCTTCGAGCAGCGCTTGCGGCGAGTTATCTGCCGCAAGAGCAAAGGTAAGAAACGCTAAAGAGACAAGCAGGAGCAATGGCTTGCGAATCATATCGTGCCTTTCGTGGAATGTTTACTCGTGTCTGAGCGTGATCATGGGATTCACCCGGGCTGCACGCTGTGCGGGAATGTAGCTGGCCAATAGTGCGACAGCGGCCAGCAACGCGGTAAAGATCGCCAACGTCGTTGGGTCGAGGGAGATCATTCCGAACATGACCTTCACCATCGCGCGATTCATGGCAAACGCGCCCAGCAGGCCGATTCCTAAACCTGTTGCGGTGAGTGCGGCCGTCTGCCGCAAAACCATGGCCAGAATGTCGCGCGCCTTGGCGCCCAGCGCCATGCGTATGCCGATCTCATGGGTGCGTTGTTCAACCGAATAAGCCACGACTCCGTAGACGCCGACAGCGGAGAGCAACAGCGCCAGCAAACCGAAGAACAACATGAAGAGGGCGCCCACGCGAACACCGGAAACCTGCTCAGAAATGTTCTGATCCATCGTCTTGACATCAAAAACCGGCTGCTCTTTGTCGACGGCAAGCAGTTGCGCCCGGACTTCTGACGCGATCTTCTGCGGATCGCCTGAAACGCGCACAACCAGCCCCATGGACAGCAGGGGATACTGCGAGTGCGGCACGTATACCGTCGGCCGCTGGCCGCGATCAAACATGAAGCGCTTCACGTCTCCCACCACGCCGACAATCGTTGCCGGTTGGGCTGTGGCCAGGCCCAGTCTGATGCGTTCACCCAACGGATCAGAGTTGGGGAAATACCGACGCACAAATTCGGCGCTCACAATAGCTACTCTGGGGGACTCGGCGCGATCGTAGCCGGCAAAGTCGCGTCCCTGGATAATTGGGATCCGCATGGTGTGAAAGTATTGGGGTGCGGCGACCAGGAAGTTGGTGAGTTGCAATTCTCCCGGCGCAGGCCCCGGCTGCCCGTCGATCAGAAATTTCTCCGTCGACCATCCGCCGGTGGCGGGGATGTGAGAGACACCTGAAGCCGAAAGCACCTGGGGAAGCGCGCGCACACGATCCAGAGATTCACGATAGAAATCGACAATATGATGGTCCTGGCGATAGCGAGTCATGTTGAGCGACACGCTCGTTGTGAGCACATTATCCGGGCTGTACCCCTGCTTTTCCGTCTCCTCCAGGTTCCGGAACCCACGTACCATCAGTCCGGCGCCCACCAGCAAGATCAGAGCCAGGGCAACTTCAAAAACCACCAGCAGGCCGCGCAAACGCCGCCGGGCTCCCAGGATGGAACTCTTCTCACCTTCTTTGAGAGCATCCGTGAGATCCGGCTTCGATGCCCCGAGCGCTGGCGCCAGGCCGAAAACGATGCCGGTACCGAGCGCCACAATCAATGTGAAAACCAGGGCGCGGCCATTGATAGCCAGGGCCTGCCAGCCCGGGACCAGCCGCGTAATTTCTGTGGGCATGCCGATCTTGAACAGATGCAGCAGCAATTTCGCAATTGCGATGCCGGCCGCACCGCCCAGAAGCGCAAGGATCACGTTCTCCGTTAACAATTGGCGCAACATTCTTCGTCGTGTCGCGCCCAACGAAGCCCGCACCGCCATCTCCCTCTGGCGCGCTGCCGCACGCGCTACCTGCATGTTCGCGACATTGATGCATGCAATCAACAGCACAAACAAGGCCGCACCCATGGTGATCCACAAAAACATTGGCGTGAAGTCGCCGGCCACCTGGTCTCGCAGCAGAGTGACGGAGACTCTTCGGCTGGTGTTCGTCTGCGGATAGAGCTGTTGCAACTGGGCAGCGATGGTATTCATCTCCGCCTGCGCCTGAGAGGGGGTAGCAGAAGGCTTGAGACGCGCCAGAGTCAGCAGGGATTGTTTCTCCCGCTCCCGCACAAAATCACTGGATAGAGGCAGCGGAACCCACACCGCGGTAGCGGGGGGAAAGCTGAAATCCTGCGGCAACACTCCTACAATCTTGTACGGAACACCATCCAGATGGATGGATGAGTCCAGGATACGCGGGTCGGCGGCGAAGCGGTTTTGCCAAAGAGCGTAACTGATCAGCGCCACCTGGTCGTGCCCGGCAGTATCCTCACCCGGAGCAAACGTTCTTCCCCAACCTGCTTGTGTTCCTGTGATGGAAAAAAAATTGGACGAAACACGTGCTCCATCCAGATGCTCCGGCTCGCCCACGCCGGTCAGATCCGCGCTCCACGATTGATACGCGGCTATGCCTTCAAAAACCGTTGCCTGCCGGGTCCAGTCCATGTAGTCGGCTGGAGCCACCGTCTCCGACCCGGAGACGCTGTGCGGCAGCGGCTCTGATAACGCGACCAGCCGGTCAAGCTCCGGGAAATTGAGCGGGTGCAGCAGCATGGCATCGATGGAGCTGAACATGGTGGTGTTTGCGCCCATGCCCAGCGCCAGCGTCAGCACAGTGATCAGCGTAAAACCTGGGTTCTTTCGCAACACGCGCAGGCCGTAGCGCACGTCCTGAAGAAAAGTATCCAGCACATGGACGCGCCGTGATTCGCGGCACTCTTCCTTGATGCTTTCCAGGCCGCCGAACTCGAGCCGCGCCTTTCTCCGCGCCTGCTCCGGATCCATGCCGGCATCTTCGTAATCGCGGACCTGCTGCTCCAGATGGAAGCGCAACTCGGAATCGAGCTGCTTCTCCGTGCTTTCTTTGCGAAACAGGCGGCGTAGCCAATACATATCCAACTCCTACTCTGCAGTACGCAGGATGAGCGCCACTGCGTCCGAAACCTGCTCCCAGTTACGGATTTCGGCTTCCAGTTGTTTCCTGCCTTTGCGGGTCAGCGTATAAAACTTGGCTTCGCGACCGGTTTCTGTCTGCCGCCACTCGGCCTGCAGCCAGTTCCGATCTTCCAGCCGGTGCAGAGCGGGATACAGCGAGCCCTGCTGGACCTGGAACAGGTCGCGGGAAATCTGCTGAATGCGCTGGGAAATGGCGTATCCGTGGATAGGCCCCAGCGCCACCACTTTCAGGATCAGCATGTCAAGGGTGCCCTTGAGAAACTCGGCTTTGGGATCATTCGGGTTCATAGGTAGAATTGCTACATATTATGCCTAGAAGTTCTACAGACGCAAGTACAGACGTGATCTGAGGTGAAAGGTAAGCGCCCTTGTGTTTAAAATCCTTGCATGACCACCCGACCTGCACTTTTCGCTACGCCAGACGGCAACTACGCTACGGCGCTCAACGCCCGCAAGACCGGCTGGAGCGCCGCCATGGGCATTCGCTTTCTTCATGCCACGGCAGATGAAGTGACGGCCGAAATGGAAATTGGCTCTTCTCATCTGCAGGCCTATGGCATCGTTCATGGCGGCGTGCACTGCGGGTTGGTAGAAACCGTTGCTTCGGTCGGCGCTGCCCTGGCGGCGCTGGCGCGCGGTCAATCGGTGGTCGGAATCGAGAACCAAACGTCTTTTCTCAATGCTGTGCGCGAAGGCATGCTTCGCGCCACGGCGCGGCCGCTCATGCGCGGCCGCCGCACCCAAGTCTGGGAAGCGACCGTACGCGATCGCGAAAACCGCACGGTTGCCAGCGGCCGGGTGCGCTTTCTGGCGCTTGAAGGCGGCAGCTCACTGGCGGGCGAAGCCGTCCAGATAAAGCAACCCACCGAAGAGGGCAGATCATTCTAGTCACAGCGTTCCTGTGACCGTCATCACAGCGTATATGCTCGCGTTCGGCTAGATTTGCCTCTGTGGAGGCGATATGAGCACCTCTGTTCTTGAACCCACTGTTGAACACCCTGTGGCACAGCACCCAGCAAGCCAAGCGTTGGTGACGGCGAATCCTGCCCTGGAAATGGAAACGGCATTCTCTGATCTCCATCCACTTCTTCCTGTCTTGGTTGCTGGAGCTGTCGCTCTCCTGGGCTCCCTCATCTTTGTTGGATCGATTGTGGCCGGGCTTCTGCTGCGCAACTCCGGAATCATGGCACAATAGCCTTCGGATTCAGCCGCGCAATCTTTGCGGATGCAGTTCCCGCAGCTCTGTGCTGCCTGGAAACCCCAGGTTTCACCGATATCAGGGCAGTTTTGGGAATTGCGCTTCTCGGCTTTCGTTATCTCTCCCCGGCTACCCCGGTAAATGATAGGATTTCCTCCGCACCAGTTTCCTGGCTAGCGCTCCGCCAGGCTCAGGGAAAGGACGTTGGCCATGAGACGTTCTCTTTGCCGGTTCATCTTTCTGCTCACAATCCTGCCGGCCGTGTGCAACGCGTCGTCTGACCAGCCGCCTCCGGCAACGCACACGTCGACTGAAATCACCATTCCCGGACCGCTGCGCTCTTTTCTTCGCATGGCAGGTCTGAGCCAGAAGGCCGCGCCGGAAGAAGTGCTGCCACTGCTGGCCCAGGAAGTCCGTATACGAGCCTACGATCGCGGCAAGGCCACAGAGTTTCTGGTTCTGCTGCAGCGTTATCTTCGTCAAGCACGGGAATTGGCGGCGCTGGCCGGCTCCGATGGCACGATTCGTGTCTCCACATGTGACGATGCCAAGCCGTTGATGGCGGTCCTGGGTTACCGGCTCCACGAGGCTTGTGGCCCGAACTCTTCCCTGCAAACCTCCGATCCCGACCGCGCGTTTCTCACTATTGATTCGGGCTTCCCGTTGGCCCAACTCGAGGAAACACTCCAGGGAGGACGGCCGTTCGTGCTTCCTTTCCCTTCATCGCATATTCCGGTATTGTTCACGGAAAAAGACTGGGCAGATGTACACGGCGAAAGTTCATCCGACATTTTGCAAACCCTTCTGCACGATCCTGCTCTAGCCCGCCTGTACAGCGCGATGGCTCGCATGGACTCAGAAACCGTGGTTCTGTTGCGCCAGTCCCCGGGTTTGCGGCGGATGGTGCGCTACGCTGACGTGCTCGACTTCTACGGTGGTCATATCTATGTGAGGTCAGGGCACGTGGTTGTTCCCGGAGGCATAGCGTCCGCGGCTGCCTGGAAGAACCTGGTAGGAGCAAGCCCTGATTCGGCGCCTGAATTTATCACTCGCCTGCTGAGCAAGGACGAGGGGTGGCTAGCAGCCTATTTTGACGCGCTGTCCAGCGTCGGCAGCGCGCAACAGGCGTACTTCGCGGATCCCCAACGGCTGCAACGTTTTTACGAGGCTCTTAGATCCGGCAATCTCTCGCCCGGAGCTGCCCGGCCCGTCTTTCGTCCGGCGCCCCATTTGCCATTGCTGGTGGCGCGTTTGTACATCGAGCCCGGGGGCAAGCCGCATGCACCCGGCGGACTGGAAGCCTGGCAGCCGGTGTTTCGCCTGTTTGATGACTCCAGGATAAGCAAGAAGCTGGCCAGCCGGGCGGGACGATGGAAGGATCCCGAGCAACTGGTGGCGGCAATGTTCGCGCTCTCGCGCGAGCAGCTCAACACCGAACCGCTGCAGCTCTATTTGATCCTGAGCGAAATGGACCGCGCCCGCACTCCGGATCAATGGCTGTCAGCTCAAACCGTGCGGCTGCTGGCGGAGAAATTTCAGCGGTTTGGCGATCAGTATCCGGTGTTTTGTGAGTTTAATTCGCTCGACAATGAAGCCATCTCGGCCTATTTGAAAACTGCCACCGCGCTGGACAACATTCCCGCGCCGGCTCTGCGCGCCAACGCGATCGGCACTTTCCAGGCTACGCTCGGCTTATGGCAGATTCTGGCGCGTCAAAAAGAAATTCCGGAAGCCCAGCAGAGCGATTCCTGGCAACACCTTCTCGCCCGTTTTACCGGCATCTCAAGCCCGGTCCAGCTCTTCGATGCCGGACGAAATGCTGTGGGCGAACTCCTGCACGCCGCATCCGGCAAAAGCGATCTTTCCCAGGACGAACTTGTTCTGCTGCTCGCCGGGCCCGCTCAGCCAACTCACGATGGACAGATGGTGCGCGATGAAATCGCCAAGCGTATACAGGCAGTGTTTGACGCGCAGCGGCTGGTATCGCTCGACACCCTGTTTTCTCTGGGCAGCGGGTTAAGCCAGCTGGGCCAGGGAAAAACCACTGCCGATTCCCTGCTGCCGCTGGCGGCCGAGTTGCGCGAGTTCGAGATGCCACGGCCGATTTTCACGCCTACGGAAAAAATTCAGTTTCAGCGCGACCACGCCGATACTCGCCATACCACGCTGCAGACGCGCACCAATCTCACCCGTATCATCAAGACCGGTTCTCCGCAGGAGCTGGCCGAGGCTCGCGGACAGCTTGCGCCTTTCATCCGCGATACGCTGGTTGGCCTGAATTACGCCTACTACGAGCCTCCCGGGGCGCAAATGCTTTTGAACAACGCTATTTTTGTGCGCTCTCACGATTACTCAGAGGACTATCGCAGCGGCAGAGCTGGAATTCAGCCGTGGAAAACGCCGTCATTAGTCAATCTGGGCGCGACAGCCAGCGGCGGTACCCACCTCGCCGGATCGCTTGCCGATCTTCCTTATACCCTCGCTCTGGTAGAGCAGGATTTTATTGTTCCGGAGAGCGTGCAGTCGCTGATCTGGCAGGATCTGGTGCCCAGCCTTATAACCTCCGCGATTCTGCCGCGCTGGTGGTACGTGACTCCACATGAAATGCATGCCGTCACCCTATACCAGCGGACGGGAGAAGAAATTCTGATTGCGGCCGCGGAAGACAGTGCTCTGCGCGAGAAGGTAATGGACATCCTTTCCGACCGGATGACACCCCAGCAATTGGGCCAGGTTGAGAATTCCATGCAACCCGGGCACGCGCAGGAAGCCCTTGCCCTCGTGTTGCCCGCGGAAACCTTTTACCTCGCAGCCGAATTCAGGAGGCGATTCGCGGATGATATCGATCACGCGGGAAATGCCGGGCGGGAGCTGGAAAAACTGCAACGCGACTATCCTGCCGAAACCAGCTCGGAACGGATCGCACGAGACTTTGGCGTGCCGCATCCCGCGCTGGCGCGCAACTACTCCCGCGACTTGCTGAACATTAAACTGTTCCCCAGCTTTGAGAGCTATTCCAGCCGTCTTCTGGCTGAATCATGGGAATCAAACAATCTGTATTGGGCGAGACTGGCTGACGAAAAGGGATATCCGCCGGTGATGTTGAACCGGCTGGTGCCGGAGCTGACCCGGCGCATGGTGGAGAGGCTTTTTGCCAGCAGTCTTGAGGATTGGCCAGCCATCCGCCGAGCCATGCGCGAAACCGGCGAAGATTTTCGTTCCGGCAGAATTACGCTGGCTAAAGATGGAAGCGGCCCGCGGCCGGATTGAGTGCGACAACACGCGTGGAACCCCGTGAAAATTCCTCGCGGTGAAAAAGAGCCAACATGAAGCGACTTTTTTGCTTATTCCTGATTTGTGCCTGTACTCTCAGTGTTGCTCAAAGCCAGACGGCAACACCGGACGACACCTCCAGGAACCGAACGTTCCGCGTGAACGTGAGCCTGGTATTGCTGAACGTCGCCGTCACCGACAACAAAGGCAACTATGTGACCGGGCTTCACCCTTCAGATTTTGAAATCTTTGAGGACGGAATTCCGCAAAAAATCGCCAACTTTGGCGAAGGCAATGGCCCACAGCAGCCGGTCACCCTCAGTGCGGATGGAAAACCCTTGCAGGAAGAGCCGATCGTACCGGTGGCAACGATGTCCGGCGCGGGCATCTTCATTCTTTTTGACACCAGCAATTACATGTATCGCGGCTTTGCGCAAGCTCAGGACGCGATTGCCGAATTTATCCGCTCCCTTGATTCACCCGAGCGCATCGCCTTCTATGCCTACAGCCGCAATTTGTATCGCGGTTCGCAGCTCTCGTCAGACCGCAGCCAGGTGCTGCGCGGAGTGCGCTCCACCACCGCCGGCGACGATCCCGCACTCTACAACGCTCTTCTGCTCACGCTGAAAGATGCCGGCCAGGTTCCCGGCAGGAAAGTTGTTGTCGTCTTCTCGAATGGCCCGGACCGCGCCAGCATGGTTGCGCCCGAAGACATCAGCGAGCTCGCGCAGTCAGAAGGTATTCCCATCTACGTGATCAGCACCCGCGAAGCCAAGCTGGACCCAGTCTCAACCGTGGTTTTCCTGCGCATGGCGGCTGCGACCGGCGGACAGGCCTATTTCGCCAAGAACTGGCGCAGCCAGCAGCTGGCTTTCTCTTCCATCCGCGAGGATATCGGTCATCTCTACACGCTGAGCTACTACCCGCAACCCAATCCCAATCGCGGATGGCGGACCATCACCATGAAATTGACCGGCCCAGCGGCAAAGAAGTATCGCCTGCGCACACGCAGCGGCTACCGGCCCAAACCGCCCAACGCCGCTGGCGAGCCCCCAGCGGCGCAGTAAGGCCGAACTGGGACATTACCCTCTGTAGATTTCTGCTTTACGGCCAAAAAATCTGCCTTCCACGCGCGGATTTCAAATTTTCGCGTGTTCCATCCTCACTCTCTTGAAACGAAAATCCAACCGGCTGCACTTCAGAGAACAGGAATTTCGAAAGAAAGCGCTGGTTAGCAGAACAGCCGTTCGTACGAAATCCTCAGCACAAGGAGGATCAGAGAGTTTTTATGGCAATCACAATGCAAGGCTCATGGACGGTCACGGTCAAATCGAAGAGCGCGGCCTTTGAACAGCGCTTCGTCGTGTCCCGTCCCGGCAACCCTGACATCGTCGTGAACGGCGTCGCAGGCAATTCCTTATTCGTCAGCGCTCCACAATGGTCGGTCAACGTGCAGAGCCGCTCCAGTTCCAGCGCTCCCTGGATCGACTCCAGGCAACGCATTTCATCCCCATCAGTCTCCGGAGGCCTGGTTCACTTTGACATCAACACCGACGACACCGGCGGCGACCTGGACTTTAACGACCTGATTCTGACCTGCAGCATGCCGGTAAGCGCATCTGAGTTTGTGGTCTACGGCAAGGTGCAGACGTACTCCGGCAGGTGCATCTTCAATCCCTGTTTCCCGTGGTACTACGTGATTGAAACTCCCGTGGCCCTGCAGCAAGCGCTTGGGAACCCTGACCTTCGCGGCATCATCGAGAAGCTTTATCCTGAACGCGTTCCCAAACGTCCAGGACCGCCCCCTGGTCCTGATCCGTTCTTCACGCCGCTCGTGCTGCCGAAAGCAACTGCCACGGCCAGCCAGGGCCTGCTATTCCGTTCCGCGAGCACCAAGGGGGTTGTTCCTGACGGAGAAATACAGAACGAGAAGGATGCCCGTAAATTCCTGGACGCTGCGGTCGCCAAACTGGGTGGCACTGCGTCTCCAGCCATCTTCGATGGATCGCCAGCCAGCGCCGGCCAGGCCCTGTTGAGTCCGGCCGAGCAACTGCGGCTCTCCAAGATTGCCGACAACATTAGGTTCCGGTTCTGCGATGTTGAACCAGCTCCCGGCCTGTTGTTGAACTTCCAGGAGTATGACCGTACAGACGCTGAAAAAGCCGGCGGTCCCTACACTGGAACCGGATCGCGCGAGAACCTGGGCATGACGGCCACCGACGAACTCGGCAACTACATTTTCCATTTCAGTCGCTCTGCGGCTGATTTCGCGGATGAAGCGCTCGATGTTGCTCCCGGCGAGTCAATTGTCACGCAGATTCTCCCGGACTTGATCGTGCAGGTGCTGGGCTCAACCATGAACGTGGAATACGAGTCCGGCGTGTATTCCAACATTCCCAACCTCACGCGCATTAACTTGTGCGTGCCTTACGGAACAGTGCACCCCAGCAATCCCAACTGCACGGATTTCGACCGGATCATCGTCAAGATCGGCGATATCATCGTGCTGCACTCAGCCATTACAGGATCGCCCAATACGCTCACGGCGGACGGCCGCATCAGCTGCCGCAACGTCAATGCTCCAGCGGTTGACTGTGCAGCCTGGCGCAACATAAGCGCGGGTGGCCGCATCGGGCTCAGTCTCTACGCCTGTATGACCTATCCCAACGTCGCCTATTACACCATTCGCTACAATTTTGATAACGTCTGGACCAGCCCCGCCAACTGGCAATACGTACAACAATCACACAAGTTGCTGAACGTGCCCTCGATCGGAACTCCCGGCTACACGGGCACTCCCGTTGGCCCTACGCTGCGATCGGTGCATGTGGACGGCGGCGCTGCGGTGAACGTTAACACTTATGACAATCACGGCAATGACACGCAGTGGATCGAAAATGACCTGAAGATGATTCTGGACACAACGCTCTATCGCGCCGCCAATAACCCGGGCACGGTTTATTTCCGTATTCAGGGTTACGATGCAGCCGGAAACATGGTTGCCGGCGTGGATGACACAATCCAGTTGTACATCGCCAACGCTCCCACGACCGGCCGTATCGACGCAGTTGACCTGGGCACTCCTGCAGATGACGATTGCACTCTGCTTTCACTTCCGGAAGGAGATCCGAATGCCCCCATCTTTGTGAAGTACAAAGTGGAGAACACGGATGGTTTCCTTGAAAGCTGGGCGCTCTCGGTCACGCGTGGCAACAACAACCCTGTAGCTGTAACCGCCTCCGGCGTAGTCCCGGGAAGTTATCCGTACACACCTCCGCCGTTCATCGGTTTCGATCCCTGCCAGTTCCATGGCACATCGGATTTCCCTGAAGATGGCAACGGCGATACGGTAACGCAGCTGGTACCTGCTTCCGGAAACTGGCTGCCCGCCGGCAAGACATTCTGCGCCTTCGCTTTCACGCTCACGGCCACGGACCGCGTGACGGATGGGAGAAACGCGTTTCCGCAGACTGTATTCTGGCAGGACCTGGTTGGAATCAACCTTTAATCGCAACACCGACGGTGCCGGGAGCCGCGAACCTGCCCTCCCGGCGCCTGCGAGCTGAATTTCGAAATGAAGTACTACCTGGTCATTCTGGCCATCCTTACAGTCTGGCGGATTACGCATCTCCTGCAGGCGGAGGATGGCCCCTGGGATTTGATCGTTGGACTGCGGCGCGCCGCGGGAAATGGGTTCCTGGGCAGCTTGCTTGACTGTTTTTACTGTCTCAGCTTGTGGATCGCCGCTCCCTTCGCTGCGTGGCTCGGCACCAGCATTGCAGAACGGCTGATGCTGTGGCCGGCGATGTCTGCTGCAGCCATCCTGCTGGAAAGAATAACTGCTCCCGCGCTGAACCCATCTCAGCCCTATTGGAAGGAGGAAGAACTCGATGTCCTGTTGCGGAAAGAAGAGAAATAACCCATCAAACACTGCGGTGAAGCCGGGCGCGGGCTCCGTACCATCGCGCTCCCAGGCAAGTTCTACCGGCTTCGCTCTTCAGTGGCCTGTATTCGAATACCTCGGCGGCGGGGTGCTCTCTGTCACAGGGCAAGGCAGCGGAATGCAGTATCGTTTTGTCGGGAATGGCGCCCGCGCCAGAGTCAATCCTCTTGATCGACATTCTCTGGCGTTGCTTTCCCAGCTGCGCCAGGTCGCAAGACTTTGAACTAGGCCGCAGCTTCGGTGGGCTTTTTCTGCTTAACGAAAGTCAGGATCGCCTCGATGACCGCATCGTTGCCAGTCCTGGTATTCAGCATGGCGTGATACACCTCGCGGTTGGGCCACTCGACATTGAAGTAGTTTTTGATGAAGGCAGCGCGTTCGCGATCCACGGTGTCGACCAGCGCCTCAGCGTGCGCTTGCTTGTCACCCTCGGCGATGAGCCTGCGAACCTTCTCATCGCGTGGAGCGTAAAGGAAGAAGCTCAACGTATCCAGCCGGCCTTGCAGAAAGTGCTGTGAACCCCGGCCTACGATCACGCAGTTGCCGCTCTCTGCGGCATGCCGCACCACGCGCTCAGAAAATTTGACGATGCTGTCCGCGTCCAGCATCTCCACCGGGTAAACGCCCATGTTGCCTTCGTAACTGCCCAGGGCGAACGATTTAAGCAGACGCCGGTAGAGCGGATCGCGGCGCTCCTCCTGCTGCTCCACGGCCGAGAGCTTGCAGTTGGCCAAACGGGCGATCTCCTGCGTCAGCTCCTGATCCCAAAGTTTCCAACCGAGGCGCGTGGCCAGCTGGGCTGCAATCTTTGCTGCTCCGCAGCCGAATTCGCGTTCGATGGTGATGATCCTGACCATTTTCCGCTCCGAATTTTTAGATGCGTGCCGGCCGTTCGCCGTAGCCGGCGACGGAATAGCTTACTCCCGAATGGCGCCGGAATCACGCAGGAAATCGCGGGAAATGGAGATCATTCGGCGATATCCAGCCGCACCTGCTCCAGGCCGGAGTTCACCGTCGCCGGGCCATAGATCACATCTTTGCTGCGGGCAGCGGCCTTGATGGAAAGTTCCATGCGCTTGATGGTCTCGGCCACTTTAGAGCCCGGGTCGGCGATATCGAGCGTAAGCGTGGAGATGCGGCGTGTCTGCGCGATCTTTCTGGTGGTCCGCAAGCCACGCACGGCGGTAAGGATTTCCGCTACTACCGTCATCTCCGGAATCTCAATCGCACGCGCCGGATCGAATTCCGGCCATTGGCTCACGTGCAGCGATGGAACGCTCTCGCCTTCGCGAAAAAGCAGCTGATAAATATGTTCGGTCACGTAGGGCACAAACGGCGCGTAGAGGGCCAGGATCATTCTCAGGGCCTCGCGCATGGTGCAGCGAGCGGAGATGCGCGCATGCTCCGGATATTCGCCCTGCGTCCAGAAGCGGTCCTTGATCATCTCCAGGTAGTCGTCGCAAAAGACGCTCCAGAAGACTTTCTCCGTTGCCTCGCGCGCTTCGTGGTACGAGTAGTTGTCAAAAGCGGCCGTGACGACCGGTATCACCTTGTTCAATTCCATCAGGACCCAGCGATCTTCCGGGGTGCGCTCGGCGAACGGCATGGTGTCAGTCTTGGCGTCAAAGCCGCCGAACTGCAGCGCGCAGAAACGAGCCGCGTTCCACAACTTTACCACCAGCTTGCGGCCGTTCTGGACGTCGCGTTCGTTGAAGCGCAGATCATGGCCCAGCTATCCGCCCGCAGCCCAGAAGCGCACGGCGTCAGCGCCAAATTTCCTGATGACTGCGTAAGGGTCATAGCGGTTGTAGCCGCTGGCGTCAGTAAATTGCTCCAGGTCACGCTTACTGATCTTGCGGCCGTTTTCATTCAAACCCCAGCCGGAGATCATGACATCGCGCCACGGCAGGCTGTTGGTATGAAAGTGAGACTTGGCCATCGTGTAGAACAACCAAGTGCGGATGATCTCAAATGCCTGCACGCGCACCGTCATGGGATAAAGCTTCATCGATCCCAGACGGTCCGGGCTTCCCGCCCAGTTGGCGTTGATGAGCGGCGATAGGGATGAGGTCATCCAGGTGTCCATCACATCGGGGTCGCCCCGGAATTCGTTACCGCCGCATTTTGGACAGGCGCTTGCCGGGCACGCGTCTTCCAGCGGATCGACCGGCAGGCTCGCCTCGCTTGCGAGAACCACCTCATTGCAATTGGCGCAGAACCACACCGGGAACGGCACGCCATAAAAACGCTGCCGCGCGATGTTCCAGTCGTATTTCAAGCCTTCGACCCATTGGTCCAGGCGCGTCTTCATCCATTCCGGAAACCAGCGCAGCTCGGCACTCCGCTTCAGAAATTCATCTTTGAGGTCGAGCATTTTGATGAACCACTGCGGCGCCATGATGAACTCAACCGGAACGCCCGAGCGCTCAGAGACAGACACAACCTGGTCAACCGCAGTGTTTGTGCCGAGCAGGCCCGCGGTCTGCAGGTCGCCGACAATCTTCTTTCTGGTTTCGTCAACGGTTAAACCGGCATACGGGCCGGCCAGTTCTGTCATCTTTCCGTTGGGGCTGATGCACAATCGGGTATCGAGACCATCGCGCTTCCAGCGGCGCACGTCTTCACCGTCGCCGAATGTGCAGACCATCATCAATCCGGTGCCAAACTCGGTGCTTACGTCGGGATCGGCTTTGATCGGCACGTCACGATCGGAGAGAGGCACAGTGGCTGACTTGCCGACGATTTCCTTGTAGCGGGCATCGTCTGGATTGCAATACAGCGCGACGCAAGCAGGAATCAGCTCCGGACGCGTGGTAGCGATCACCAGCGGCGAGCCGCCATTCCGGGGAAAACTCACCTGGTGCAGCTTGCCCTTGCGTTCCAGCGATTCCAGATCGGCCTGCGCCAGCGCGGTTTCAAAATGGGTGTCCCAGAGCACGGGTTCGTTGGAGCGGTAAATCCGGCCCATCTGGTAGAGCTCGATGAAAGATTTTTGCGCAGTGCGGCGGCAATGTTCATCGATGGTCGAATAGCGCAGCCGCCAGTCGACGGACAGGCCGAGCGCCCGCCATAACTCTTCATACTGCTTGATGCCTTCTGCAGTAACCTGCAGGCAGAGCTCGCGAAATTCCTTGCGCGTGGTTTTGCGCTTGTTGATGTTGTACTTCTTTTCGACGAAGCGTTCCGTGGGCAGGCCATTGTCGTCAAAGCCCATGGGGTAAAAAACGTTACGTCCGCGCATGCGCTGGTAACGCACAATGAACTCCGCCTGGGCATAGGACATGGCGTGTCCCACGTGCAGGTGCGAGGCGGAGACGTAGGGCGGCGGCGTGTCGACGGAAAACATCTCGCCCGGCTGGTTTGGATCATAAAGATGGATGCGATGCTCGTCCCAGAGCTTGCGGCAGGATTCCTCCATCTGCGCTGTGTCAACTTCTTTGGGGAATGTAGTCTCGTCGATGATCATTGCAAATTGGGTTCGCAGGGCAGCCTGGCGAGCTGGCAACAGATTTTTCGCTGATGCAGCTCAAATCCCATTCAAGCCGGCGCTGTCAAAGTTTTTTGATGGATTGGTGCCCGTAGCGCTAACCATCATCAGTGTAACATTTTGGCGCGAAGCGGCAGGGCTCCCGCCGGCGCTGTGAATCAGTGCTGCCAAGAGAATTTTATGCCCGTTTATTTCTTTCGAGGAAATGCTTGACTGATTTGCGCCAGCGATATATAACGTATATGTTATATAACATATGAGTTATTCGATGAACTATTCTCAACGCCTCGACGCCACGTTCGCCGCGCTGGCGGACCCAACGCGGCGCGCCATTCTCGCGCGCCTGGCAACAGGCGACACATCGGTGATGGATCTGGCCAAGCCATTTGAAATGAGCCAACCGGCAATTTCCCGGCATCTGCGGGTGCTGGAGCGGGCGGGCCTGATTTCGAGCGGACGTGACGCGCAGCGCCGGCCTCGCCGTATCGAGGCCAGGCCGCTAGCCGAAGCCAGCGACTGGCTGGAAAACTACCGCAAATTCTGGGAAAGCAGCTTTGAAAGGCTGGATGCCCTGCTCGATGAGATGAAAAACCTGGACAGAAAAACACGGGGAAAGCCGCGCCGTTCGCGCCGGGACGTCCGGCATTGAAGGTTTGCGGCCGTACCAGCGCAGAGGGATCGCATCGCGAAAGCTTAAGTCGATTGCTGAAGAAGGAGCACACGAATATGCAAAAGGTCACACCGTTCCTGTGGTTCGACAACAATGCCGAAGAGGCAATGAATTTCTATACTTCAATTTTCAAGGATTCAAAGATCGTAAGCGTGCGCCGCTTTCCTGATTCAGGGCCGGGGCCGCGCGGCTTACTGGGCGGATCGTTCCAGATTCATGGCCAGGAATTCATGGTGCTGAACGGTGGACCAACATTCAAGTTCACGGAAGCCATTTCACTCTTTGTGAATTGTGAGACACAGGAAGAAGTTGACTACCTGTGGGAGAAGCTCTCCGAGGGCGGGAAGCAAGACCGCTGCGGCTGGCTGAAAGATAAATTTGGTCTGTCGTGGCAGATCATCCCTACAGCGCTAGGCCGGATGTTAGGGGATAAAGATGCGGGCAAGGCCGGGCGCGTAATGCAAGCCATGTTGCAGATGAGCAAGATCGATATCAAGGCCCTGGAAAGAGCCTATCATCAGCAGTAACGGCAATGATGGAACGAGTAGTGCCCCAAACGGCCATGTTTGAAGGCGAGCGCGACGCTTAAAGGAAATCAAAAATCGCAGAGGATAAAACAATGAAGAACACTCTACAAGTAGCCGCCCATGGTGACCACGAAATCGTAATGACACGCGTCCTGGATGCTCCGCGCCATCTGGTCTTTGACGCATTCACGAAACCCGAACTTCTGAAACGATGGCTGGGAGCCTTCGGCGGATGGGAACTGGCGGTATGTGAGATCGATCTGCGGGTCGGAGGCAAGTACCGCTGGGTATGGAAGAACGCCGACGGCATGCAGATGGGCATCAGCGGTGTCTATCGTGAGATTGTGCCGCCGGAAAAAATTGTCTCCACTGAGAAATTTGATGAGGCCTGGTATCCCGGGGAAGGATTGGGCACCGTCGTGTTTACCGAACAGGGTGGCAAGACAACGGTCAGGCAGACGGTGCGCTATGAATCGCGCGAAGCCCGCGATGGCGTGCTGAAGTCGCCCATGGAGAGCGGCGTTTCGGCGAGCTACAACCGGCTGCAAGAGGTGCTCGACTCCATCACAGGCGCGACCGCACGGGAGAGCGCATAGCAATGAGCCGGGCTGGTCAGAGCAACAAACGGCGGCCGAGAAAATTTGTGCAAAAGCTGTAAATTCCGCTGCGCATGTCCTTTGGACACTCGCTTGCAGTACAAACGGATTGAAAGCGCACCAGGGGATATCGCATAGTCTGGAATACACTGCTTGCACTCGAAAACGCCAAGTCGACTGGGCTCTGTGATTTTCAACGGGAAAGCAGCGCTGCTACGCGGCGCGCGATTCGTGTCTGACTTGACGCAACCGGTGCGTCGCCTTGGACACACTGACCATAAATCGTATTCTTCTCTTTTAGCGGAGTGCCGGTCGCCGTTGTGGACAGCTGAAAGCCTGGTAGAAAACAGTCTGCAATTTGGCAAGGTACAGAACCTGCGGAAAGCATGCCGGCGGCTGCATTTGGTGGAGATACCCGCAGGTGAGATTTTTAGCTTTTGGAAACAGACCGGCAGGGCGAAGGTATCGGCAGGTTACGTGCGCGGTCGCGAACTTCGACAGGGATGTCTGATCCCGACGACAGGCGGTGGGCTTTGCCAGCTTTCGAATTCCCTCTACGATGTTGCTCTCCAGTCCGGCTGTGAAATCGTGGAACGCCATGCTCACAGTGCGGTTGTTCCCGGCTCGGCAGCGGAACAAGGCCGCGATGCAACGATTTTCTGGAATTACGTTGATCTACGATTCCGACCGACACAGAACACTCTGATTACCGCTGTTCTTACCCAAGACGAGCTGATTGTCCGGTTGTGGGGAAAGCAGCGATTGGTGTCCATTCAGCGCGAGCCTCGGGCAGGGCGTGAACACACTGCGATCAACACCTGCACGGACTGCGGCGTCAGCGAATGCTTCCGCCATGTTTCTGCAGAAGCGTCTGTGTCCGCCGGGCGAAATGCCTACCTGATTGATGAATGCTGGCCGGAGTTTGAAGAGTTCGCGCACGCAAGAAGATCGACCGAGGACGACCTGTTTCTTCCTTACCACAGCAACTGGAAAAAGGTGGGCCGTTACGCCTGGGAGCCCCAGGGTTACCGGCGAACGATTGCCGGCAATGTGTCTACGTTGCTGGCTGCCGCCAAGTCGCGGTTGCGGCTCAACGGCACCCTGCCTCCTGTCGCTGTTCAGGTTGCGCGCTCAGCGGAGCTGGCAGACTACTACGGGAGGCGTCTTGCGATCGATGTTTCCCATCTGTATGTTGCGCAATCGCTGTTGCCGTTTCTATGGCGACGTGGTGATCTGGGCGGGCGCAGCTTTGACGTCCTGATGACTCGATTGCCTCTGCGTGCGCTTCATCGCCAACTCGACGATCTGGCCATCGGATTTCCAGAGCGAAAAAGTTTTCGGGAATTTCGCGCGCCTGAGTGGATGGTGACAGCCGAAAGCGAAGCTCTCGAGCGCGCCGGCCAGATTATTACCCCGCATTCCGCTCTTGCCGGTCTTTTTCCTCTCAAAGCGACGTGGCTGCCGTGGAAGTTCCCAGCCGCCAAACCCGCCAGCCGCGGGTCTTGCGTGGTATTTGCTGGGCCTTCACTGGCGCGAAAAGGAGCCTTTGAGTTGCGTGAAGCTTTGCGGGGTTTGGGCTGTCAGTTGCGAATACTCAATGGGCAGGCGATGGAATCCAAGAACTTTTGGGATGGAATTGAACCAGCCGGACCTTCCGGCGACTGGCTTGAACGGGCGGCAGTTGTGGTTCAACCTGCGTTTGTTGAGAACAATCCACGACCGCTGTTGCGCGCGCTGTCGTCAGGTATTCCGGTGATTGCTACACCGGAGTGCGGAATCGAATCCCATCCGATGTTGACCTTGGTACCGGCAGGAGATTCAACCGCGCTTAGAAAAGCGCTTTGCGGGATTATCGGATCAAGAGATCCTGAAAAGCTTACTTCCGCTTCAGCACAGCTTTCACGGCTTTAACCATGTAGGGCGCCGTGAGCCCGTACTTTTCCATCAGCTGATCAGGCGTTGCGGATTCGGCGTAGGTGTTTTGGATACCGACAAACTCCATCGGCACGGGATGGGACTTGGCGACGGCGCGGGCGACTTGGGATCCGAGGCCGCCATCGAGCAGATGTTCTTCGGCAGTCACAAGCGCCCCGCACTCTTCGGCTGCCTGGGCGATGGCCGCTTCGTCGACCGGCTTGATGGTGTGCATATCGAGCACGCGGGCATTGATGCCTTCCTCGGCAAGCTGTGCCTGCGCCTGCAGCGCATAGCTCACCTCCAAACCACAGGCGATGATGGCCACATCGCGACCGCTGCCGTGCTGCTTGGCTTTGCCGATCTCGAACGTATCACCGGAGCCGTAAATGATCGGCGTTTTGGGACGGCCGGTGCGCATGTAAACCGGACCAACATGTTCCGCCATGCGATGCACCAGAGCGCGCGCGCAGAATTCGTCAGAAGGGTTAAGCACGACAAATCCGGCCAGCGCGCACATCAGCGCGTAGTCTTCCACCGCTTGCTGGCTCGGTCCATCCTCACCGATCGAGATGCCGCCGTGCGAGCCGACAAATTTGGCATTCACACCGGGATAGGCCACGCACATGCGCAGCTGGTCATAGCCCTTGTCGCAGAGGAAAACGGCAAACGACGATGAGAACGGCAGCTTGCCGGAAAGAGCCAGCCCGCTGGCGATAGAAACCATGTTGGCTTCGGCAATGCCGACGGTGAAGAAACGCTCAGGGAACTCTTTCTGGAACTTAGCGCTGAAGGTCGACTTCGCCAGGTCGGCGTCGAGCACAACGACGTTGGGATTCGTCTTGCCCAGCTCAACCAGGGCCTGGCCGTACGCTTCGCGGGTGGCGACACCCATCTTCAATTCGAATTTGGGCTTTGCGTTGGGGATGGTGGCTGAGCTCAAGCGATTCTCCTCTTTGTTTATCCCTGGTCGATTTATTTTCCCGATCAAGCTCCAACCCTTGTCATCCTGAGCGAGCACGAGCGACGCAAGGATTGAGAGCGAGTGGAAGGATCCCGAAATTGTTTTTCTATCGTTAATGCTTCAGGGGTTCTCACCGTGCTCCCCATCAATCACTTGAGCATCGTGAGAACGCCTAGTGACTGTAACGTAACACCGTTCATTCCCGGGATCCTTCGACTCGCCCTCGCCTGTTTGCTCGGACTCGCTCAGGATGACAGGGATATTGAGCTTCGCATTACCAAAAACATTTGTGCAGCGAACGGCTACAACTTCTTTGCCGCTGCTTCCAGTTCGGCCACGGCGGCCGCTACCTGCTCCGGCTTGGGCGCGACGCCGTGCCACTCCGGATTGTTCTCCATGAATGAGACGCCTTTGCCCTTGACGGTGTTGGCGACGATGCACGTTGGCTTGCCGTCGCGCGCGGCGCGGGCTGTTTCCAGCGCCGGTATCACCTGGTTGAAGTCGTGGCCGTCGATCTCCAGCGTGCGCCAGCCAAAGGCTTCAAACTTTTCCAGCAGCGGAGCCGGATCAAGGATGTCTTTCAAAAAGCCGTCAAGCTGCTGATGGTTGTAGTCCACGATCACAGTCAGGTTTTCGAGCTTGTGATAGGCGGCAAACATCGCGGCTTCCCAGTTCTGGCCTTCCTGGATTTCGCCGTCGCCTACCATCACGAAGGTGTGCCAGTCCTTCCTGTCGAGACGTGCGGCCAGCGCCATGCCAATGCCGACAGAGATTCCCTGCCCCAATGATCCTGTGTTGCCTTCGAGCACAGCCAGAAAGCGCTTGTCGGGATGGCCCTGCAAGGGCGATCCAAGTTTACGCAGCGTGCCCAGGACGCCGTGGTCAATGTAACCGGCCTCTGCCAGTACGGCGTACAGCGCGGGACATCCGTGGCCCTTGGAGAGAAGGAAGCGGTCGCGATCCGCCCATTGCGGATCCCTTGGATTGTGGCGCAGCACTCGGAAATAAAGGGCGCTCAGCAATTCCACTTCCGACAACGATCCGCCGGGGTGTCCGCTGCCGGCCGTGCCAATCATTTTGACGATCTCAATACGCAGGCGATTGGCCAGTCTCTTCAGCTCAACAACAGATTCAATTTTCGGGGCTGGGGTCACGTCGGCAGTTGTACTCATCGGGTGATGGTTTCTCCGGCTGCGGCCTTGCGCACCGCGGGGCGCGCGGACTGTGGGGACTTATGAGGCTGATCTGGATTGGCTTTGGCCCGAACGGTTTCGCGCGTATGGCGCAGAAGTTGTTTGCTGCGGTCGGTGGTGAAGTATTGAGCCAGCAGTTTTGCCACCTGCAGCAACAGGGCCCGCTCCTGGCTGGCTGCCGCTCTGCCGGTCTCGGCGACGATCAATCCCAGCGTACGGACGCCGAGTTTGATGGGTACAACGATTTCCGCTCTTACATCGGCAAGGCCGATAATTGCAGGCGCTGGACCACTCGAAGCTTGCCGCACGCTTAGGTCTTCGACGGCAAGGTAAACGCCGGTCCAGTGATAGCCGCGCCCTTCAACAATGGTTGTGACGATTGCATCCAGGATTTCCGCCGGCCTGGACTCACGCGCCAAAGCCAGCTTCTCTTTCACACACAGAAGCACGGCGTTGGCAGATTGATAGCGTTGAGTCATTGGGCTTGAAAATCCTGTTTCGGAAGCGAATGGAACAACCTCAGTTTAACCGCCGCTTAACACAGGGTCAACGACGGAGTGCGCTTAAAACTTGCACAGCTCGCGGTGCAAGCAATGGTTGCTCGAGTGGCGATTTTGGCGCAGCAGAAAGACGCCTTCGGCGGTGAGTCGTGGACACAAAGAGAACGTAGGGCGGCACGAGCCGCAGATTTCCCTGACCTGCGCTGCTGAAAACAAGGTTGGCCTTTGAAATATCAGCACTGATCCGGGATTTTCTGCGGCCCGTTGCAGCGCCACCGGGGAAGGACCGGCAGCGCCGAGTCAATAAAGCCGGAAGTTGACGATGATATTCATCTGGACCGCCACCGGATGCCCATCTTTTCTGGCGGGATCGAAGCGCCAGGTTCGCACTGCCTCCAGAGCTTTTTCGTCGAGGCCCATGCCGAGGGTGCGCACCACCGTGAGATTTCGCGGCAGGCCGTCTGCGCCGATGATCCCGAGCAAAATCACATCGCCCTGGAACTTGAGTTTGCGGGCCTCTTCAGAGAATTCAGGTTCGGGGGAGTAGATCGCGCGGGGCATGCTGACGCCATTTCCAGGCACATAGACGCTGTCACAGCAGCCTCCACCCGAACCATTCCCGCGGCCAGGCCCATTTCCTCTGGACCCAACACCGGTGCCGTAGTTTCCACCGATTCCGCTCCCCACCCCAGGGCCGTTAGAGGGCAGCGCGAGCAAGGAAAGAGGATCGCCAATCTGCTTGGTGTTGGGGAGCTTCAACTCCGGCGCAATTACGCTTGCTTCGGCAACGATCTTCGGCTGCATGTTGCGCAGCATTACCGGCGGCGTCAATTGCTCGCGCGTTGCTTTGGGCGCAACACCAGTGCTGGCCGGGGTCTTCTCCGCGGCGCCGCCGCTGCCGCCGCCGTGATGGGGCGCACTGCCAATAGGAAAAGCATAGGGCTCGAGACGCACCGTAACGTAGGGGTGGGTATCGATCTGCGGCGTCATGCTCTTCACCATCACCAGGCCCGCGCCCATCGCAAGGACCGTCAGCACATGCAGCGCGAAAGAGAGCGCCATGTTGCTGCGTCGCACCGGATATCCGCTTAAGGCTTTGCCGAAGAGGCTGAGCAAGCCCGGAGCGCTGGTCGATCCGGCTTTTGCCAAGCTGGCGCTTGCGGGGTGGCTCGCATTCGCTGAAACCGTTCGACCGGCTGCTTCCCATTCGAGTTCCAGACGCAACCGAGTGCGGAAATTATCGCGGGGAAGATCGCGCAACTCCGCCGCCACCTCCAACAGCTCATCCAGTCCGGCGCCGGATTGCATCCCGGCGTCAGGAGCCGCCAGCATCTGCTCTATGGCCTGATCGAGTTGCTCGACAATCGAAGGATTACTCATGGTTGTTCCTCACCTGGCCGCGCAGAGTTTCCAGCGCTCGAAATTGCAGCTGCTTCACTGCTCCTTCAGAGCGGCCCAGCTCCTGAGCGATCTCCCGGATGCTCTTCTGCTCGACAAAGCGGCGCATGATCACCAGGCGCTGATCGGTGGGAAGCCGATCCACCAGTTGAAAGAGCATGGCGCGGCGCTCAACGTCGGCGCCTTCGGTTTGGCCTGCTTCATTTTCCGTACGGGCATCATCGGCGGGGACTTCAGGCGTCCGAGCAGCGCGTTGCCAGCGGTCAGCCAAAGCGTTGGCGGCAATCCGCAACAGCCATGCTGCAAAGGGGACGCCCCGCCACTGAAAACGGCCAATGTTTCTGAGCGCCTCGTGAAAGACCTCAGCGGTCACGTCCTGGGCTTCATCGCGACTGCTTACGCGCCTGGCGACGAAAGCGTAGACGCGATGGAAATTGCTTTCATAAAGCTCGGCGAAGCGGCTGGGATCGCTCTGCGCGGCCTCAACCAGGCGCCGCTCCTGATTCAGGTTGGCTAATCCGGCTAGATTGGCGACAGCGTCCAAAACGTGTGCTCCCTGGAAACCAGATTCTGCTTCTATAGAGCTAATCCGCCGGCGCAGACGAAAGGTTACGGTTCAGCTTTCAGAATTCCTCGATTTGCCATGGATAGAACGATGAAATGGGGCGGATTATGCAGATGATGCTGCGATATGAGCTATTTGCAGGGGAATTGCGTTCAAGCCGAAGTGCCGATAAGTAAGGATTAAGAATTGATGGCCAGCGGTTCGTCTTCTGCCAGGGTCTCATCCTCTTCCATAAACGCAAAGGTGTCCTGCGGGATCTCATTGCACATCCAGACCGGCGCAAACGATAGCCGATGCAGGGGAGTGGGGCCGAAGTCGCGTAGCGCGGCCAGGTGCTTGGGAGAGCGGTAGCCTTTGTTGGAAGCAAGATCGTACTCCGGGTAGACGGGCGCCCAGCGGCGAATCATCTCGTCGCGATGGACCTTGGCGACGATAGAGGCGGCGGCGATAGAAGTGGAGAGCGCATCGCCGTGGATGATCTTGGTTTGCGGGCAGTCCCAGTCAATCTTCACGGCGTCCAGCAGCAGGTGATCGGGTGCAGGCGAAAGCTGGGTCACGGCCATGCGCATCGCCAGAAGCGAAGCCCAATAGATATTCAGCTGATCGATGTGGGCTACATCCACCGCGGCTACGGCGTAGGCGATGGCGTGCTGCTTGATTCGTTCCGCCAGCTTCTCCCGCGTCTTCTGGTCAAGAAGTTTGGAGTCGCGCAGCCCCTTGATACGATAGCCGCGCTCCAGAATCACAGCTCCGGCGACCACCGGTCCGAAAAGGGAGCCGCGGCCAACCTCATCGACGCCGGCCACCAGCTGCGCTCCACCAGCCCAGGCCAGCTTTTCAAACTTCTCCGTGCATTTCAGCCGTTTGAGCAGTCGCAGCTTCATCGTGCCTTTGGAATAAGGCAGGCCGGTATCCGGATTGATCGGGATGACGACTTTCTTGCGCTTCTTGCGTGCGGGTTGGGGTGCGGCCGGCATTAGCTGAAGACGCCTCCTTCGGCCTCTTTCCACATATTGTAGCCCTCCAGTTCGCCGGCTTCGACTGCTGCATACGTCAGGAAGCGCGGCTGCCGCTCCATGAAAGACTCAAGGCGCAACGGAAGATGACCCATGCCAAATCCGTCCTGGTCATCGATGCGCCCCAGTGTCAGAGCAGTGGGATCAATCGAGCGGGGCCGCTGCGGAAAATTTTCCTTGTAGATACGAACATGCACCGTATGCGGCTCCAGTCTCAGGATCTTGGCGATGCTGAAAGCAGGACCGTCAGCGATGGAATAGTATCCGCCTTCAAAAAGCTGGGTGTGGTCGTTGGTGCAACCCGGACGTGGCATTGGCGGAGGACTCTTTGCATTATGCCTGAAAATCAAAACGTACGCAGGCTCCTTCGACGTAAAAAGCCCGCCAGCGAACTGGCGGGCTCAAATTGTGGAGCGTAGTGAGTGTTAGAAGGACCACTTCACCTGTAGCCGGAGCTGGCGCCCGCCGTAAATTGTCTGCGAGTTGTCCAGGAAAGCAGCTCCGTCTGCCAGGACTGTGTCGGTCTGCGGCGTACCGGAGATGGCGTCGCCCAGTCCGAGGTTTGGATGGTTGAACACGTTGAACGCTTCCGCGCGGACTTCGAGGAACTGGTTTTCCAGCCCACGTAGCTTGAATCTGCGCGTTACGGCCATGTTGTGTTCCATGGCGCCCGGCATGACGAACGTGTTGCGTCCCAGATTGCCGATTCCAGGCAGTACCACAAAGTGGACTGAGTTGGCTGAAATCGGGTTCAGCGCTCCGGTGGCTTCAAATGCCGGTCCGTCATACAAGGTACCCGGTGTTCCGCCAACGAACCGGCCATCCACACCCCAGCTCGCCAGAGGCGCAGAGGGATTGCCGATGCTGGGACGATCATTGGTTGCGCGCAGGTCGCCATTCTGGTCAAACCCGCTCGTGATGTTGGCCGGCGCTCCTGTCTGGAATGCCGACGTGCCTGCGATCTGCCATCCCTTGGTGATGTAACCCAGCGCTGTGAACAAGCCATTGCTTGTGTTGTTCACACCGGGAACGTCCCACACATACGAGAAGACAAAACGCTGGGCGCGGTTGAAGGTTGAGAGCCCGCGCTCCGCGGCCCTGCCGCCCACGCCCAGCAGCTCTTGCTGCGGGAACGAGGTGGCGTTGCCGGCGGGGCTGGCAAAGGAGAACACTTCGGAAACGGTGTCAATCAGCTTTGAGTAGGTGTAAGCACCGCGCAGGAGCAATCCCTTGCTGAAGCGGCGGTCAAGTTTCAGGTCAAGACCGTGATAGATCGAATCGCCGGAGTTGTCGCGTACGGTGATCGGTCCGCGCACTGGGTTCTCGCGAACACCGTTGATTCCGGGGTTCAATTCGTCATTGGCGAAAAGGCGCAGGCCGCGGTTACCAACGTATGCCGCGTTGAACGACATGTTCCAGGGCAATTCACGCTGGACGTTGAAATTCCATTGATACGTCTGCGGGTTGCGCAGGTTTGAATCGATGGTTGATACCGCTGAGCGCGGGTTCAACTGCGGGCTTACGGTAGAGACCAGACCGGTAGCGTCTGCCAGTCCGCGTGTTCCCGGTGCGCCCAGCAGCGTGCCGGAAACAGCATTCGGTGCGCCGGCAGCTTCGTTGTCAAGAATGTTGGTGAAGATCGTGTCGTAGAAGATGCCAAAGCCGCCGCGCAGCACGGTCTTGTCTCTGCCAAACAGGCCTTCGAATAGATGCGGTGTGTAAGCAAAGCCGACGCGCGGTCCCCAGTTGTTGCCGTCTTCCCTGGCGTGGACCACCTGCGGGAAGGTGCTTGAGGGCTCTGTAGCCACATTGACTGCCGGGAATGGCAGTGTATTGGCTGGGTTGTTGTTGAATTCATAGCGAAGGCCCAAGTCCAGAGTCAGGTTTGACTTCATGTGGAATGTGTCTTCGATATAGAACGCTTCCTGCATCATGATCGGCCTGATAGTCGGGTTGCCGAAGGTAAGCGCAGCGCCGCTCGAGGCGCCGGTAAAGTTATCAATAAAGTTGCCGAGACCGCTGAAACCGCCGCCGCTGCCGAACGTCAGCGTGCCGCGGGCGTTAAACGGTACTTCGTCTTTCACGATCAGACGGGCAACGTCTCCCCCGACTTTCCAGGTGTTGCGGCCCAGCGTGAGCGTATAAGCGTCCTGGAACTGGTAGGTCACGTGTCCGCGTCCCTGGGGCAGCGCTGCATTGATGCCGAGGGTCGGGAAGCTCGTGCCGGCAATTGTGTTGATGGTCGGCAGGGCGAAGAGCGGGTTGCTTGCCGCCTCCGCCGTGGGACCAAACTGGAAGTCAAAATGTCCGTAGGAAGTGCGGAACTCGTTGACCGCGTGGTCGCTAAGAACGTGCGTCCAGGTGAAGCCCATATTTTCCGCGGTGCCGCCCTGCTGCGGATCAAGGCCCGGGAGCGAGGTGGGGAAGTTGAAGAAATCCGGCGACAGGGAGTTCGTGTTCCGGATGTAGCGACCGGAAATGGAATCTGCAGCGCGCGGAGTGAAATCGATCTTTACCGTCCACTGCGTGTTTGGCGCCTGTTGTGCAGGAGCTGGACGCAGGAGAAGTCCGGTTTCCACCAGGCACGTGCCGGTGGGTGACAGTGAAGCAGCAGGACATCCCGGGCGGACACCAATATCGACCGTCCTGGCTGACTGCGCCGGGTCGCCACGAAGCGAGCCGAAGTACTGCTCCAGCAGATGTGCGTTGGCCGTGCCTGCTGCATCCAGCGCAGCAAAGCCTGCGTCAGTGGGCACGCGGATGGCTGCGGGAGCAGCTTTACCGTAGAACTTGACCCACTCTGAGCTGCCAAAACCGAACAGCTTGTTCTTCCAGATGGGACCGCCGGCTGTGAAACCGAATGTGTGCGTGTCAAAGCGCGGCTTGGTCGCCTGGGTTTCGCCGCCCAGACCTGCTTCGGCGGGGATTGCGTTCAGTCCGGATCCTGCATACAGCTCCCACAAGGAGCCATGGAACTGGTTGGTGCCGCTCTTGCTGATCAGGTTAGTTACAGAACCGCCGCCACGGCCAAATTCGGCGGAGTAAGAGTTTGTCAGGACGGCCACTTCCTGAACTGCCTGAAGGTTGTTCGGCTGAAGGGCCTGGCCCTCAATCGAATTATCGTTATTGTCTTGTCCGTCCAGCAGGAAGTTGTTGGCGCGAGGACGCGCGCCGTTCACGGAGAAGCCCATTCCGTTGCTGAAGCTGTTCGCCCCCACATCCAGCACTCCGGGCTGGGTCAGCACCAGCGAAATTGCATTCAGGTTGAAGACCGGGATTTCCTGAACTTCTACTGTGCTGATGCTGTGCGCCAGTTGTCCGTTCTCCGTTTCAACGGCGATCGACTTCGCGGTTACCTCGACCGTTTCTGTGGCGGTGCCAATCTCCAGCGTAGCGTTCACCGAGGTAATGATTGAACCTTTTACATCTACCTTTTCAACGCTCGTGGTCTTGAAGTTGGCCGCTGAGATTTTGATTGTATAAACGCCCGGGTCCACTGCTTCAATGCGGTAGGTCCCGACTTCGTTCGTTGTGGTGCTTCGCGTTTCACCGGTCAGGGTATTGGTGACCGTTACCGTGGCGCTGGGCATCACGGCGCCGGTGCTGTCATGCACGGTGCCTGCAATGACTCCCTTGCTGGTCTGCGCCACGCACAGCGAGCTTATGACCAGGAGCAGTATAAGCAGCGCAAGTGATGGTAGTTTACGTAGTGTAAACATTCCCTGTTCTCCTTGTTTGAGATTGAGTTTGGTCTAGTCAGTTTGTTGGTCCTATTCATTCTTCTCTCAATCAACGTTCAACAATTGCCGGATGAAAATGAAACGCTCCCCACGAGCACTCACAATCAGCCTGGTTGAAAGCTGGGCTGAGTTGCTGAAATGCAAATCAATGGCCTAATGGCTCGCGATGGCAATTCAGCTACTTAGAAGTTTGCCGGATGTTTTGTTTTGCAAATTTAGAAGAGATTCAATTCGCGTGATATTGAAATCAATAAATAGCGCAGTAAAGCGGGACAAGCTGCACGTAACGTGTTGCGTCTAACTACAACCTGATTGTGAAAGGTATATATGAAGGGGTGAACAGCAATTGTTGGCAATAGCGATCACGTCGTCTTGCTACTCTGGGGACAAAGTGCTCCTGTATTTTGTAACTACACCTGAAACTTGCTTCTATGTATCGATCTGTAGACATGTCTGCAGAGAATCCTGGCCACACAAGCACGCGTTTCATCAACAGTGAGACGTTCAGGAAAGTGGGACAGAAGGCAAAGGTGGGACAAGCGGCAGGTTAGATCAGCAGCCACGCAAAGAAAAACTGCGGAAGGCGATTCCGCAGTTTTCCGCCAGATATTTTTGCGCCAAGCTTAGGACTCGGTTGTTGCTTCCGCGGTTGCGGCTTCCGTTCGATGATCGACCTCACGCAGGCGAGCGGCTTTGCCCTTGAGTGCGCGCAGGTAGAACAGCTTGGCGCGGCGCACCTGGTTGGAGCGCACGATCTCAACTTTATCCAGCACCCTGGAGTTAAACGGGAAGATGCGCTCCACGCCCTGGCCAAAGCTGACCTTGCGAACCGTGAAGCTGCCCTGCGCGCCGCCGCGCTTGGAGATCACGGTGCCTTCAAAAGCCTGCACGCGCTCCTTATCGCCTTCCTTGATCTTGACCTGGACGCGGACAGTATCGCCCGGATTGACGTTGGGAATGTCTTTACGCTGCAGCTTGGCAGCCAGTTTTTCCATGATGGGGTGCTGTGACATGATCTTGTACCTTCTTTTTCTCTCTCGAAATTTAGCAATTAGCAGCTAGCAAATGGCAATCAGCTAAACCATCGTGCTTTTGCTAATTGCTAGTTGCCAGTTGCTATTTGCTTTCCTGGCCGATTTCGGCGAGGAACTTTCTATCTTCCGCGCTCAGCTCCTGGCGCTCCAGCAAGTCCGGGCGATTGCGCAAGGTTTTCTCCAGCGCTTTGCGGCGACGCCACTTGCGTATCTGCTCATGGTTGCCGCCGACCAGGACTTCCGGTACCGCCATTCCGCGAAACTCAGCCGGCCGGGTGTAATGCGGATAATCCAGCAAGCCACCCGAACCGCACGTGCTGTCCGGCCCGTTCACACCGGCCTTCAACGTGGCACTGAAACTTTCCTGCCAGGCAGAAGCCTCGTTTCCGAGCGCGCCGGGAACCAGCCGTGTAATCGTGTCGATGATTACAGCTGCTCCCAGTTCGCCACCGCTCAGAACGTAGTCGCCGATCGAAACCTCGCGATCGGCAAGGCCCTCTGCAACCCGCTCGTCAACGCCTTCATAGCGGCCGCAGATCAGTACGATGCGTTCCAGCCGGGCCAGCTCTTCTGCGACGCCCTGCGTGAACATCCGACCTTGCGGCGAGAGCAGGAGTACCGTTTCCTTCGCTGCACCAGCTCGCCGATTTTCCTGGGACGCCAGCCCTAACGACTCGGCGCAGGCAAACAGCGGTTCCGGCTTCAGCACCATCCCCTCGCCACCACCAAACGGGCGATCATCGACCGTCTTGTGGCGGTCTGTGGTAAAGGCCCGCAGATCGTGCACCAGAATTTCAATGAGCCCGGCTTCGCGCGCCCGGCGCACGATGCCGTAATCCAGCGGGCCGCGAAAAAAGTCCGGAAAAATCGTTACAATCTCGAACTTCATGGCGGACTCAACCAGATTTCTTGTTTTGCTGCCGCTGTTTTTCTTCCTGGCTGAGCGGCGCATCCAGCTCAAGCATGCCCGGAGGCAGGTTCATGCTCACCCGGCGATGCTCAAGATCAACCTTCTCAATGTAAGCGGCAGCAAAGGGGATCAGCTGTTCTCTTTCGCCCTGCACCACCAGCAACGGCGCTTCTCCGCCGCCAAACTGCACATCTTTGATCCGGCCGAGCTCGCGTCCTGAATCGATCACGATACAGCCGGCCAGATCGCTCACATAAAACTCATCGCTTTCGAGCTCGGCCCGCTCGCTTAGCGGAATCTGGATTTCGCATCCCAGCAATGTTTCCGCGTCAGAGATGGAATCCACACCAGCGAACTTGAAAACCACCATGCCTTTGTGGAACCAGTGGTCTTCAAGCTGCAATTCACGCCGTTTCGCGGGCAGTTGCAATTCGCGACGCTGCGCCGTCAACTCCGGTTCGCGCCCAGGCGTTTGGTCTGGAGACCTCTTTCTCCCTGTCCGATTCGCTCCGCCGGCATAAAGCGCAAACAGTTTTTTGCGCGTTTGAAACCGCTCGGGGAAATCGGTGAGCAAGGTGGCAGCCACCTCACCTTTGCGCCCCTGCGTCCTGGCTACCCTGGCGACGGTGATAAATTCCCCTTCGCCCGCGCCGACGTTGGCATTTGCAAGGGCCACAGTCAATCTCTTGAGAAGGCCGCTTACTCTCCTGCGACCGCGTCTTCTCCTTCTTCCTCAATGATCTCCAGCATGTAGCGCTTTTTGAACTTCATGCTGGCCGCTCCGAGGATCGTCCTAATGGACTTGGCAGTACGTCCCTGCCGGCCAATCACCTTGCCCAGATCGGTTGGCGCCACCCGTAGTTCCAATATCGTGGCATCGCCATCTTCGACCGGGGTTACCTGAACCTGTTCGGGAGCGTCTACCAAAGCCTGAGCAATCTGCTCCACGAGCATACGCATGTCGCCGCCCGCATCCGTCATAAGTGGAGTCCTTCACTCCTATGCTTGGGGCCGAATTGTCTTGCCGATCCCGGAACTGACCCTTGCTCTTACGCTGCGGGCGTTGCTGCAGCTTGCGACTTGGTGAGCAAACGACTCACAGTGTCAGAAAGCTGCGCGCCCTTGGATACCCAGTAATCGATCCGGTCACGCTTCAAGTTGATGGTTGTGGGATTGGTGCGAGGATTATAAAGACCCACCACTTCCACTGAACGCCCATTGCGTGCGCGTTCCTTGTCAATCACCACCACTCGATAATAAGGTTGCTTGCGCGCACCGATGCGCGCTAATCGTATCATTAGCACTTTGGCACTAAATCCTTTCCTGATAGGGACCCAGCACGCTGGGCAAGTTGTTATTATCGCGTAAGTTGCGGGGAATGGCAAGGGAATCAGGGGAATCGCACGGGATCGCCGAAATCGCGCGGTATCGCCGGGATCGCGGGAATCGTAAACCTCATTTCTCGAAAAGAAGATCAGCCAACTTCAGAGGGAAACTGCCAAAATCCGTTGAGACTAGCAGCGGGTAAGCTTCCTTCAGGGTCTTTCCGACACAAGTGATTGCGGCGATTTCCGCGATTTCGGCGATTCCCTACTCGTCCCAAAACCTGCGCCACCAGCCTTTTTTCTCTTCCACAAGCTCTTCTTCGATCACCGATTCGTCGCTTAGCCCGAGGAAACCTCCAGCCCGGGTAGTGGCTCTTGGCGGTAGCGGTGAATGAACTTTTGCTGCTGGCTTTGCTGGACCGGAGAGCGGCCGAGGCTTGGCCACAGGTACCGGCGCGGCGTTGACAGCCAGCTTCTTTGGCCGGCGGAAGACGGCAATTCCGACATCGATGCCGCCGGCTGCGGGAAGAAGGGTTACGACCGCGCCCGGCTTAGCCAGAGCATAGTCGACAGCGCCGCGGCCGAAAGTTTCAACTGTTGTCCCCCGCGCCAGGCTTGAGCGCAGCAGCGAAGAAGTCTGTTGGTCAAAGGCAATCCATCGAGCCATAATGTTCGCCTCAATAAGGTGGTCTCGAAACAAAGCGGCAATAAGTAGGATGCGATCCAGAGTTCCCGTGTTTGATCCTGGATTCCGGGGTTTGACGGCTCTTAAGCGGTTCATGTACTCTCGCGCGTTGGATTGTAAAGAGACCCAGGGAGAAACGGGATGCCCAAATTCCTGCTTGGCCGGCGCGAGTTCACCATCGGTGCTGCTGCCGCTGCCACTGCTGCTTGGATCCACCCCAGCGAGACACTAGCCCAGACCACCGGCAGCCTTGCTGAACTTGACCAAAAAGCCCGGACCGCCATGGCCAAGCTTGTGCCGCAGAGCCGCGCGGAGGTTGAAGCGAAACTCGCCAGCATTTTTCGCAAATACGGCGAGCGCCTGAGCGACGAGCAGAAGGCCGACATTCGCAGGATCATGGCGGAGACGCAGGAAGGGTTGGACAAGATGCGAACCTTCCCGCTGGAGAACCACGACCAGCCTGCGGACGCTTTCCGCGCGTATCGTCATGACGTGCGGCGCACCGAAGAGACGGCATCGGCAGAGAACCCCGAAGAAGGGAAAAAATAGATGGTCAACGAAGACATTCTTTTTCTTCCCGTAACCGAACTGGGCAAACGAATCCGCAGCAAGCAGCTCTCCCCGGTGGAATTGACAGAGAGTTACCTGGAACGCAGCCGCGATCTTGGGCCCAAATTGAATGCCTACGCCACGCTTACGCCTGATCTGGCAATGAAACAGGCGCACGCGGCGGAGAAAGAGATCCAGGCCGGAAAATATCGCGGGCCGCTGCACGGAATTCCGTACGCTGCGAAAGATCTGCTGGCCGTGAAAGGTTATCCCACCACATGGGGCGCGAGGCCGTATGTCGATCAGCGGTTTGACTACGACGCCACGGTGATCCGCAAGCTTGAAGCCGCCGGGGCAATCCTGCTGGGCAAAGCGGCGATGATCGAACTGGCAGGCGGTATGGGGTATCGTTACGCTTCGGCCTCTGCCACCGGCGCAGCGAAGAATCCCTGGAACACGGAATGCTGGACTTGCGGTTCGTCCAGCGGATCGGCGGCTATCGCCGGCGCAAGCCTGGCGGCCTTTGCGATCGGCACAGAAACCTGGGGTTCGATTATCTGCCCTTCCGGATTTTGCGGCTTGAGCGGTTTGCGCCCAACCTACGGACGCGTGAGCCGCTCTGGCGCGATGGCTCTCTCCTACACCATGGATAAGATCGGTCCCATTGCCCGCAGCGCGGAAGATTGCGATCTCATCCTGAAGATCATCTCCGGCCACGATGATGGCGATCTTGGGTCGCTGCCTGAAGCTTCAGCAAAATATACCGGCGCGGGCGAGGCGAAAGGGCGTCTGCGCATCGGGTGGCTGACGAACCAGTGGAAAGATGTTTCGCCGGAGGTCGACAAACCCACGCAAGCGGCCCGCCAGGTGTTGCAGAAGAGTTCTTCGGTGACGATGAGCAAGGTAGCTCTACCGGAAGGGCCCTGGGAGATTGCAGCCGGCGTGATCATCTCCGTGGAAGGCGCAGCGGCGTTTAGCAAGCTGATCCAGTCAGGACGCGTTGCCGAGCTGAGCGATCCCCTGGGCCAGATTGGCGGTTATATGAATGAAGAGCTCAGCGCCTCCGACTTCATCCTGGCACAGCGCATCCGTACGGTTCTCCAGGCCAAGATGGACGAGATCTTCACCAAGGTCGACGTGCTGGCTGCGCCTACGCTGCCGGTCACCGCCAGCAAGCTGGATGCGAACCTGGATATCGCTCTCACCTTCGCCGATCCCATCGGCGGGATCGGGAACTTCTGCGGGCTGCCGGCTATCACCGTGCCCTGCGGCTTTGGCGATCACGACCTGCCGGCAGGGTTACAGTTTATCGGCCGCACCCTGGACGACGCCAAGGTGATCCAGGCGGCGCGCATCTTCCAGTCGCATACCGACTGGCACCAAAAACGACCTAAACTGGCATGAATAATTAGGTGATCCCGTGCAGTATCAAGTTGTTCACCTGAGTGCGCCGGGAGCTTGCACTGTGCCATACTTATTGCAGCCTTGAAGCGAATGGAATTCCCTGTGTCTTCATGCGCTCAGTATTGAATGTCCGCTGATCCACTAACCGGAACGCCGTTCGCCCCCGAACCGCTGCGCGAGTCCATCCTGCGCCATGTGCATTACACGCTGGCGCGGCCTGACGGCACATTTGTTGCCCGTGAACTGTTCAAGCCGGTCTCTCTTGCCATCCGCGACCTGCTGATTGACGGCCTGCTGATGACCGAACAGCGCTATCGCGACCAGAATGTGAAGCGTCTCTGCTATCTCTCCATGGAATTTCTGATGGGGCGCTGGCTCAGCGACAACCTCTGCAACCTTGGTTTGAACGAACCCTGCCGCTCGGTGCTGGCGGAGTTTGGGGTCACGTTAGAGGAGGTTCTGGAAGTCGAGCCGGATGCTGGATTAGGCAACGGCGGCCTGGGCCGCCTGGCGGCATGCTTTCTTGAATCGCTGGCCACGCTCGGCATGCCCGGCTTTGGCTACGGCATTGATTACGAATACGGCATGTTCAAGCAGGAGATCGTCGGTGGTTTCCAGCGGGAAAAGCCGGACCAATGGAAGTCAGAGGGCACGCCGTTTTATGTCGAGCGTCCGCTGGAAGTGTGCGCGATCCCGCTCTATGGCCGCATAGAATCTTCCCGTGATTCGCAGGGCAACCGCCGCCAGAGCTGGGTCGACAGCAAGATCGTGGTAGGGGTGCCCAATGATATGCCGGTGGCCGGATATAACGGCGCAACCGTGAATTTTCTGCGCTTGTTCACCGCGCGTGCATCGGAAGATTTCGACATCGAGATTTTCAATCGCGGCGACTACATTCGCGCGATCGAACGGAAGATCGCATCAGAAAATATCTCGCGCGTGCTGTATCCTTCCGACTCTGTTCTTTCCGGCAAGGAGCTGCGCCTGACCCAGGAATACTTCCTTGTCGCCTGCGCCTTGCGCGATATCCTGCGGCAGTACGTTTCCAGCCACACCGGGTTTGACGACCTTCCCGGCAAAGTTGCGGTGCAAATGAACGATACCCACCCAAGCCTGTGCGTCGCCGAGTTGATGCGGCTGCTGATCGACGACCACGGAGTGGACTGGGACAAAGCCTGGGAGCTTACGGTGGCCTCGCTCGGCTACACCAATCACACGTTGCTGCCGGAAGCGCTGGAAAAATGGCCGATTTCGCTGCTGGAGCATGTGCTGCCGCGGCACATGGAGATCATTTTCGGCATCAACCACCAGTTTCTGCGGACGGTCGCACGCAGCTTCCCGACGGATTTGGAACAGCAGCGCCGCATGTCGATCATTGAAGAAGGTCCGGAGAAGCACGTGCGCATGGCGCACCTGGCGATCATCGGCAGCCACGCGATCAACGGCGTCTCCCGGCTGCACAGCGAGCTGATCAAGACGTCCCTGGTGCCGGACTTCGCACAGCTCTGGCCGGAGCGCTTCAGCAATAAGACCAATGGCGTAGCGCCACGGCGGTGGATTCTGAAAGCGAATCCTCAGCTGGCGGCGCTGCTCACGCGCAGCGTTGGCGAAAGCTGGATCGCCGATCTGGAACAGGTTCGTGCCATCGAGAAGAACGCCGGCGATCCCGGATTTCAGCAGGAGTTCATGGCGATCAAGCGGCGCAACAAGGAAAAACTTGCCCGCGAGGTCTTTCAAACCACCGCGGTCGCCATCGATCCGCAATCGATGTTTGACGTGCAGGTGAAGCGCATTCACGAGTACAAGCGCCAGCTGCTGAACGTAATGCGCGTGATCCACGAGTATTTGAGCATGGTGGAAGACGGAGTTGAACCGGCGGTTCCGCGCACTTATGTTTTTGCCGGCAAGGCGGCGCCAGGATACTGGGCAGCCAAACAGATCATCAAGCTCATCAACAATGTGGCGCAGATTGTGAATGCCGACCCGCGGGTAAAGGACGCGATAAAAGTTGTGTTTGTGCCCAACTATCGCGTGTCACTGGCAGAGATCATCATGCCGGCGGCCGACCTGAGCGAGCAGATTTCCACGGCCGGCATGGAGGCTTCCGGCACCGGCAATATGAAACTGGCGATGAACGGCGCGCTCACGCTGGGAACGCTGGACGGCGCGAACATTGAAATCATGGAATCCGTCGGCGAAGAGAATATTTACATCTTTGGGCTCACCCGTGAAGACGTGAGCTGGTATCAGCAATCAGGAAACTACCATCCGCGGGAGATTTATGACGGAGACGCGATCGTGCACCGCGTGGTGGACAGCCTGGCTTCGAACCGCTTTTGCCCGGATGAACCGAGTCTCTTTCGCTGGATTGTCGACGAGCTGCTGGATCGCGGCGATCGGTATTTCCATCTGGCGGATCTGTCTTCTTATATCGAAGCCAGCCAGCTCGCAGAAAAGGATTATCAGTCGCCCGCGGTGTGGGCTGCCAAAGCCATTCTGAATGTGGCTCGCACCGGCTATTTCTCGAGCGATCGAACGATCAAGGAATATGCGCGGGACATCTGGAAAATCAAATCAGCGCTGAGCGGCCAGGAACAGCCGTCCCTGGTTACGAAGTAGAGAGCGCCCTTAGTTGTCAATAATTTAGCGGCCTTTTCTGCAACCGATTTCACTCCAAGATACGCTGCTCTTCCACAGGATTAGGCCGCTTTTTAACATTTTCTTAACATTCAAATCGGCGCGAGAGGAGTAGAAATGTTAACTTGAAATGAAGGCTGTCTCCCCGCCTTTTCGCCTATTGGAGAAGAAGAATGCGAATTGTCCAGCCACCCTACCATGTACAGATCACCCCGCAGAGTCCTGGAGCACCCAACTTATGGCGCTGTGTGATCGAACAGCAAGGTTCTGGAGAAGTTGTCGTTTTGCATGAGACGGCGAGAAAAGAAGACGCTCGCTGTTTGGCTTTGCTGGAGTTAGCAAGGCTTGACCCTGCCGGAGCTGCCCAGCGCCGTCTGCTGTCGGGCGAGTAAGTTCCCGATTCTAAGTCCGTACTAATGCAGCTGCTTCCTTGATTAATCTTGCGTAGACGTGTGCGCTCGCGCGTGGTGTGCGCTTTTGCGTCGCCGGATCCAATTCATACAGGCCGAACCGAAGATGCCAGCCTTCATTCCATTCGAAGTTGTCGGTTAACGTCCAGTGGAAGTAACCGCGAAGATCAACGCCTTCCGCCAATAACGTGCGCATCTGGCTGACCGTAGATTCAATGACCCACGGACGAATCCTGTCGTCGCGATCAGGCACACCATTTTCAAGAATGTAGATCGGTTTTTTGTACTCCGCGAAGTGCTCCACGGCATTACGCAGGCCTTCGGGATAGGCTTCACCATAGGGGACCTCGATGCCGGAGTCGCCCTGCGGCTTGTGCGGAGGCACGGATATCTGGAAGAACAGAGTCTTCGGACTACGCGCAGCAAAACCGACGCGCAGGCGGCTGTAATAGTTGATCCCGACAAAATCGCAGGTGCCCTTAACCTCTCGCAGATCCTGGCCGAACTTGCTGAAGGGAAAAGGTGCGCGACCGCAACGAATGCCTTCAGCAAAATTGTCATTGAAGCGGCGCTGGATAAAGCCGCAGAGCCAGCGATCGAGCGCGGACTGCGGCCGGCGCGGCTTGAACACCACAAAGTGCTGCGCCCAGCCGACGTTGGCATTCTTCTGCAGCGAGTGGATCGTTCGATACGCCGAGGCGTGCGATAGACACAGGTTGCGCGTGACCCGGGCTGCCTGAATAAACCGGCCTCTTTTGCCCGGAGGAAACTCGCCGAGAAAATATCCCAGCGCCGCATAGACGTTGGGCTCGTTGAAGGTGATCCAGTCGCGGCAGAGGTCGCCCAGGGATTCGACGACGCGGCGCGTGAAGCGCTGAAAGAGTGGAATGGCATCCTTTTGGGCGAATGCGCCTGTGGCCTCAAACCATTGTGGATTGGTGAAGTGATGGAGGGTTACAAAGGGGCGCAGGCCGCGGTTGCGCAGGCCCAGCAGCATCTGGCGATAGCGTTCGAGCGCAGCGTCGTCCCACTTGCCTTCCTCCGGCTCGATCCGGCTCCATTCCACGGAGAGCCGCAGCGCATTCAGGCCGAGAGATTGGGCCAGGTCAAAGTCCTGCTCCGCGTTTTGCCACCAGTCGCAGGCCAGGCCGCAGCTATCTCTTGATTTGATCTTCCCGAGCTTTTCCCATTCCGCCCACTGATTGCCGGCGTTCCCGCCTTCTACCTGATGAGAAGAAGTCGCCACGCCCCAGACAAAGTTTGCCGGGAAGACGGAGCTTTGGTCGCGAGGGTCTGTATCCATTCTTTACTGGATTCTAAATTGCTCCTTAGCTCATGTCTGCATGTGAAACACGTATCGTGCGCGATTTTTTACGCTTAGTACCAAGCGAATAACATCGACTCAAGTTCGTGGCCGCGCGGCAGAAACCTTCTTTAGACCTTTTGCCGCCAGTATCCGTGGTCATGAAGGAAATAGTTGTCGTTCCAGGAGTTCACCATCGTTTTTAGAAACATACCGACAATCTTTAAATGGCCCATGCTGCGGAAGCGGCGATTGGTGGTCTGAATGCTTCCCCGCACAATGCCGAACTTGCGATTCCGCACCTGCTTGCTGAGCAGATAGTCCTCGGCGTAAAGCGCACCCTCGTTGAAGCCGCCGAGGCGGTCAAAGGTGGCTTTCTCAAACAGCATGAACATGCCGGTGCTGAAGGGCTTAACCAGGAGCGATCCGTACTGCGCGACGTTGTTCAGAAAATAGAGCGAGCGGTCACGAACTGTGCCTTGCGAGCACCAGATATTGGTAGTCACACAATGCAGCCGGCGGCGCTCCGCCAGCCGCATTGCTCGACGCAACAGCGTGGGATCCTTCAACTCCATGTCGGCGTCGATAAACAGCACATAAGGCGTGGTGGCGCGACGAGCTCCCGCGTTGCGTCCAACTGAGGGCAGGCCGCCGGGGATCACCTCGATATTGAGGCGATCGGCAAAAGACATCGCCAGTTCCTGTGTGCCATCGGTCGAGCCGGCATCAGCCAGAAACACCTTCGTAGACTTCATCAGCGGGTAATCCTGCCGGCACAGCGATTCCAGCAGCGTCGGTAAAAGCCGGGATTCGTTCTTGGCTGGAATCACGATCGTGAGTTTGGGCTGTGTATTCATGGATAGCCACTCCTTCCGGGCCGACCGTGATATAGGTGCATCGCTGGTCGACCCACGCGCCCGAGTTGTAATACTCAACCCCATCCCGCACCCGGGCCAGCGGGGCATGAGTGTGACCACAGAAAATGCGCTCAGCTTTGCCAGGTTTTGCATAACTGAGCGCGCCGTGCGCTACCTGCTCTGAGAGACGCAACCATCTGGTATTCAGACGGTCCAGGTAACGGGCAAACCGTTTGCTCTTGGAATCGAGCTTCTGCAACTGGAGAAAGATCAACTGGCCAACCTTGCTGAGAAAGGCATTGCGCATACCGAAGCTGTCAAACTGATGGCCATGAATGGCCAGATGGCGTTTGCCGGCGCAAAGCCAGGAGTATTCCTGATAAACCGGCACACCCACCAGATGGGACATGACTTCCGTCAGGCCGTGATCGTGATTGCCTTCCACCCAGACGACTTCAATTTCATGCCTGGGGTTGGAGAGCTTGCGGATGTATCCGAGAAACTTCCAGTGCTCCTTGGTGAGGCGGCTGAAGTTGAGGTCGGCGAAGATATCGCCCAGCAGGATGAGGCGTTTGAAATAAATCGACTGGAGAAACGCCAGCGCATCGCCCGCGCGGCTTACGTCGGACCCCAGGTGCAGATCAGAAATAATGACTGTGTCGAAACAGTATCTCTGCATGCACTCTATTTGTAGCAATGGCAGGTTTCGGCCACATGAATGCAACATTAAATGTATGTAAATACAGACGGTTAAGAACCCAGGCAGTTATCACCTGATTTATGAACGAGTTGTGGAAATCTGAGCTCAAACTGCAGCCCTGATGGCTACCTGATTACAGCTTGGGATGTTCCTCACCGACCTTCTTGACGCCAAGGCTGAAGGAAATCTACTCTTGCAGCCACCTATATTTGCCATGCCGATTAGTAAGCAAGCCGAACGCCAGGGTGAGGCCGTGCGATCGCATATGGGGCGATCCGCTCTGGCTGAAATCCCTGCACGCAAGTTTGATCCCCTTCAGGTCCTGCTTCAGGCCGCGAAGCGGCATATCGCGCAGCTTCTACCGGTCAAGTTCAGCCTGATGAGCGAGTCGCCATTCGTGTTTTTTCGCGGATCGGTGGAGATCATGGCAGCGGACCTGGGTTCGGCCCGGCACACCAAAATAGAAGTCCAGATGTGCGGCGATGCCCACGTGAAGAATTTTGGATTCTTTGCCACGCCGGGAGCGGAGATCGTTCTTGACGTCAACGATTTTGACGAGACACAGCGCGGCCCCTGGGAGTGGGACGTGAAGCGCCTGGCTACCAGCATTGTGCTTGCAGGCCGCACTGCCGGCGATGATGAGGCCTGTTGCCGGGATGCTGTGCGCGTCTTTGTGCGCGACTATTGCCAGTGGATCCGGCGGTTTGCCGGGATGCCGGGTATCGACGTGGCGCGGCACCGCATTGTGCGCGACTTTCGCGACCCGGCGATGCGCTCCGCGCTCAAAAAAGCCGAACGCTCCGATCCGCTGGCAAACTTGAAGAAGCTTACGCACCAGACGCATAGCGGCTACAGTTTTACCTACAAGCGACATTCTATCTGGGATGTGAAAGGCGAGGAATCGGATCGGGTGGTGCACTCCCTGGCGGCCTACCGCAGCACGCTCGCACCCGATCGCCAGTTTCTCTTCGATCGCTACAGAGTGGTTGATGTCGGGTTCAAAGTGGTGGGCACAGGAAGTGTGGGTACTCGAGACTATGTTGTTCTTCTTCTCGGCACGGAATCCGGCGAGAGTGATCCGTTGTTCCTGCAGGTCAAAGAAGAACCGCCTTCTGCCTATGCCGGGTTTTACCCGGATCGCACGGCGCCGAGCCATCAGGGCCAGCGGGTGGTGCAGGGACAGCGAGCGCTGCAGGTGTATTCAGATTTGCTGCTCGGATGGTGCTCCATTGAAAACCGCGACTATCTGGTGCGCCAGTTGAACGATCATAAGAGCGCAGTGGAGCCGGAGGATCTGCAAGGCAATCGGCTGATCGAATATGCAGGCGTTTGCGCCGAGCTGCTGGCCAAAGGGCACGCGCGCTCAAGTGAACCGGCGGTCCTTGCGGCCTATCTCGGGCGCTCCGGTAAAGCAGAAAAAGCGCTGATGCAGTTTGCACTGGCGTACGCGGAGCAGGTAGAGAGGGATTACGAGATTTTCCGGAAGGCGCGCAAGCGGAATTTTGTTGAGGATGCGATGAAGCTGGCGGATAACGTGCGCTTCTTGCGCGAATAAAAATCGGGCCCGGAGGTCAGCGGGCCCGTTCAAGGAGTTGTTCGAGAGAGAAAAATCGGTTCGATTGCTTCAGTGAATGAAGCGATACCTATGTTGTACTCGATGCGTCTTGAGCGGAGGTGAACGGCACGTTAAATTCGGATTACAAAATGCTGATATCAGACGAAGCGGATGCTTGCGGCAAAATCTCTCAAGGCCGCTTCAGTGACGCTTGGCGCGTCCGCGCCCTGGAGAAAGGCCTGTGTTACACTGATATTTGTCTTCTGGTGAAGCCTCCCTGTATTACTCCAAGCAAAGGGCGCGTAGCTCAACTGGCAGAGCAACTGACTCTTAATCAGTAGGTTGAAGGTTCGATTCCTTCCGCGCTCACCA